>VTLG01007464.1_pt1 | contig 87730 bp, 90 predicted proteins | sample 4694571 | NCBI WGS metagenome assembly VTLG01 (sample SAMN12604809, study PRJNA352737) | marine metagenome | biome: ENVO:00000447; feature: ENVO:00000209|ENVO:00000569|ENVO:01000036; material: ENVO:00002151; isolation source: viral sequences binned using virsorter ...
AAGTTGTCCCTGCAGGTTTAACTGTTGTTGTTCTTGCAGATTTTTTTATTCCAATAATTTTTGCTACTCTCGAATTTTCTCTCTTAACTTTATCGGCTGCCTGTTTCATATCATATCCTAATACTGTTCCTGAACCGATTCCTGTCATTGACACACCTATAAGTGCATCTTTTTCAGTAGTCTCTCTCCATACATCTCTTAAATAATGGAATTCAGTATATCCAGCTTGTAACGTGCCAATAAATGCAGCTGCTTTTACTCTTTCATTTAAGTCGTCTTGTGATTCTATATTTGAAACATTCACTTCACAAAGATTACAGAATTGAAAAGGACGTAGAGCAATCTCACAACATGGGTTAGTTCCCCAGTCTTTGTCATTATTAAAGTATATACCAGGTTCACCAGCTCCTGATAGTTCTACTCTTTTCCATAAATCTAAGAAAAACTCTTTAGTTATCTTATGTCTCATCAAGACGGCAGAATTGTTTGCTCGGCCTCGCTGTGCATTAAGCTCCCACCAATTACCTGACTTGCAAGATATCATTTCGTCATCGTCCGCATTAAATAAAGATATTAGTGCAGCTCTACGAATACCACCGGCCAATACTGCATCTGCTACATGGCAAACAATATCATGCGCTTCTAAAGTAGTAAGCTTCGAACCGTTTTCTTTTTGGTCAAGCATGCCGGTAATTTTTAATATACATTCTTTTAGTGGCTGTGGTCCTGGAGCTTTTCCTCCTGACGTTACAAGCATTGCACCTTTAGGTCTAATATCTGAAAAATCAAATTCTATTCTTGAACCTCCACCATTCATATATGATTTCATAAGAACTTTAATTGCATCAGCCCAACCTTCGATACTATCACCAATTAAAAATCTTCTTTTTCTTTTTGGATATGGTTTTTGTATCATAGGAAGTTTTTCAACATGATGTCTTTGAACCGAATAGCCTACGCCAGTACCTCCTAACAATAAAAACATTGTTTCTGAAAAAGCGTCTAAATGGTCTATTGGTAAATAGGCACAGTTATAAATCCTATTTGGACTTATTTCAATTGGCTTGCCGCCAAACTGCAAACTTCGCATAGAAGGTAAAACCTTTTTATCATATACAAGTTTATAATTCTCCTCTATTTCGTCTTTTAACATTGGAAATTTTTTCTGGTGCATTTTTTTATTTCTTGTCACCAACTCTTCCCAAGTTTCTCGTCTATTCAACTCTTCATTAAATTTAGCGTATTTCATATACACTGTTATATCTGATAAAATTTGATTTGATATTTCCATATTCCTTTCCCTTTATTTACGACGTCCGAAAAAATAAGCCGGTCCGGTGAGACCAGCTGTTGCTAGTATAAATATATTAATCATCTAATTCTTCGAACCTTTTTTTCATTTCTTTTCGTAGGTATTCTTCGTGATTGCTCATTTGTGTTTTTAGTTCTGCACCTCTTACAGAATTTTGGTCATATATATTAAAACTACCATTATTTGTATTAATTTCACTTGGAAACGTAATACCATCTGGTCCAAATCTATTTTTAATAATATGAATTCTACCTGTGCCCGATACTTTATCTTCTATTTTTCTACTCAATGACATAACAAAATCTGCTGTCATAATTTTACTATATGATTCTGCAATTTTATCTGCCTGAATTACATTTTCCTGCAGTGCTGACCTGTTTGCTTGTGATGCTGTCCATACAGGTACTTCAAGCTGGCCTGCTAAACCTCTTAATTCTTCGTATATATTACCAAGTTCTAATCTGTATTCTTTATTTCCACCTGAACCTCTTAATAAATCTGCATAGTCGACAATAACCATATCTGGTTCTTTGCCTAGTATCTTATATCTTTCAACATGAGAAAATATAGTAGATATCGCAGCTGTTTTTGTTGGATAGTATTTTATAACTAAATTACCTTTAATATCTTTCACACTTTCTTTTACAGCATCTATATTATATTTCAATTCTTGATTTGCTATACCTGTTAGTACAGAATCATATCTTAATCCAACGTATGCTTCGTTTAATTCTAAAGTATAATGTAATACATTAAGCCCTTTTTTAATTCCTTGCACTCCTAAGTTAACTAATAAAAATGACTTACCAATACCAGCTGGTGCTACAACTACTCCAAGCTCACCTTTTCCTAAGCCGCCATCCATAAGATTATCAACTACTTCCCAACCTGTTGGTGTTATAAGCCTAGTTGCCTGATTATATCTTTCCTCTACAGAGTCCACGTAATCATGTCCTACATTTCTTTCTGCACCTGCGGTCATTGCTGTATCAATCTTTCTTTTTATATCATCATATTTTCCTGATTTTAATAATTCTACAGAATCTATGATTGCATTTTTCAAAACTTTATTTTTACAGAAGTCAATTGTTTGCTCCATTACAAAATCTAAATCTTCTGCATTAAGATGTTTATACGCATCTTTTATATTTGCAACGACACTTTTCTTTAATACCTCATCTTTAATTTCAGATATTTTAACCTTCATAACTTCTGCAGTAGGTTGGCTTTTGTATTTTATAAAGTATTCGTTTATTGTTGATACTAAAAATTGATTCGACTCATTTTCAAAATATGATACATCAAGTATATCTTGTACTTGCTGTAGGAAATTTTTGTTTTTAAGAAGACACGTAATTATTTTTATTTGAAACGTATAACCAAATTCACTTAATCTATCACTCATAACTTTTTCCTGCCATTACATCTAGATGAAAGAAGCATTGTCTTAACCACAAATCAGGATTTCTAATTGCTGTGTTTAATTTGTCCTCTAACATCATTTTTTGAAATTGAAACTTAACCAATCTATTGACTGGTTTTTTTACTATATCTATAATTTCTGATTTTGAAGCTCCTGATATATTAACGTCATTAAGCTGCATTAACTTGTAATTTAATTCTAATATATCTCTACTTTCAGATATTGACTTCATTATTTTTGATGTGTCATCTGATTTCTCTACAAAATCTAAAATATCTTCTGTTGTTATTTTTTTATCCTCAAATAATATAGGCATACGCTTTTGCAATGTTTTAACACCTACGCCTTTTATGCCTGGTATATTATCTGAATCATCTCCTGTCATAGTTCTATATAATAAAAAATTATGAGCAGGTATTTTGAAGTCCTGTAATACTGTATCTTTGAAATAAAATTTCTTTTTTGTTGGTGACCACACTGTCACTCTATCACTTACCAATTGCATAAAATCTTTGTCGGTTGACATAATATAAAATTGACTTTTAGGATATACCTGTTCACAAATATATGCCATTGCATCGTCTGCTTCTATATTTTCTGGTGATAACAGTGTCACAGGTAAAACATCAAGATACTGTACTAATCTTGATATTTGTTGAGACATTGATATTGACTCATCTTCCTGTGAATTAAATGAGGTTAAACGGGTTAATCGCTTTCGAACTTTTCTATTCGCTTTATACTCAGGGAAGAGTTTTCTACGTCTACTAGAACCGCCTTTACCATCAAAACAAATAATAACTCTAGTTGGTTTGATGTTTTTAATTGCATAACCTATCGATTGCAAAAAACCCGTCATACCTCCAATATGTACGCCGTCATCATTTGTACTAGGGTTGACGGCAAATGCCCTTATAAATGTATTCAATCCATCAATCAATAAAATCCTATCATTTGTTGATTGTGATACTGAATTATCTTCTTTAAGATTTTTTAGAATGTCTATATAACTTTGTTTCATATATATAATATAACAAATTTTTCTGACATAATAAAATAAAAAACGTACTAAGTGGGCAAATTTTTATTTTATTTTTACAAACCTAGATTTAGCTTCTTCAGTTTTAGGAACTGTAATTTGAAGTAAACCATTTTTCATTGTTGCGTCTAATTTTGATAAATCATAGTCTGGACTTATTTTCCATCCCATATCAAAACTTCGTCTTGCTATACCTCTGTGGATATAATCTTTATTGTTTTCTGCTTCGTCACTTTCTGCTTTTTGATATACAACCTTCAAAGTGTTGCCTTCAATAGAAAGTTTAACATCTTCTTTGTCAAGTCCAACGCAAGCAATATCAAAGCATAAATCTTCGTTATTTATAAATACGTCAACTGGATAATTTGGTTTGCATTCCATAACAGAACCAAATCCCATATCGTTGTCAAAAAAGTTTTTGAATAATAAATCGGTTGAGAAGAGTCTCTCACCTAATAGATGTCTTGTTGTCATAATAAATCTCCTTAAATAATTTTTATGTGTTAACGCCCACTTAGTACGTTAATCATATATAAATATACAGTTGTATTAAAAAAATAAAGGCTCTTAGTTGGCTAAATAAATCGTAAATAATAGTGAGGATTTTTAGCTCTTAACATCCTATACCACGTGAAGGTGGCCTTTGTCATAGGACTACGGAAGTCTGATAGGTGTGAGGCCGCTTTCGTCTGATGCCGGTCTTAGACATACTAACGCACTCTTTTTCACGTCCCTTCCGCATTGTTATAATACTTTTATAACGTCAGATTTCTTTACTTCAACTACTTCAAATTCTACCATCGAACCATTAAAATCTTCGTTAACTTTAACTTCAGCATCAGTCACAGAAACAGCTTCTACCAAATACGCTTCTTTTTTCCACGTAACTTTTCTACCGTTATCTGTTGCTACTTTTACTCTTGCTAAATAATACATAATACTTTCTCCTTAATTAAATCTATAGTATTTTTCTTTATTCTTTATTGATAGTCCTTTTGGAGGTATTGTATATTGTCTTCCAAATTGGTCAATATATATACCATCCAACTCTAAATCGATTTCATCAACTGATGTCCAATTTATATAATCAGGGTCATTATATATAAATCCAATTGAATCTAAATATGCCGGACAATCACTGTCCATAAATCCATTCCATACACCTGGAGCTCCTGGTAATGATGCTACTTTACAACAACAATCATATGAATCCATTAACCATATCTCTGGAAATAGCTGGTCACACATAGCTGTTCCATAAGTTCCTGCCACATAACAACCTATGTTTGCGTTATATGTCCAAGCTTCATAACAATCTTCAACTGTTTCTGATGTATTACAAAACTTTGGTGTCCAATATATTGAATCTGCTGTTTCTGGCATTTGTGCAAATGCTGATGTTAATAATGAGGTGAACAACACTAAAAATAAATTTTTCATTTTTTATCTTTTATTTTAATGAATTAATATAAACGAAGCTTCACAGCTTTATATAAATAGTAATTTGTGGGGGAGGTCGGATTCGAACCGACAGTTTTTTAAGTACCCGTTTAACGGCTAAAAACTTCAAAAAAGCCTATCAATCAGGACCAGTACTCTTTTGGTCCTGGAGTTTGGCGCTACCTCCCTCTGTTCTTCTTCTTACAATTGGTTTTATGATACATCAAAAATCCTCATGTTTGAATGCAATGTATTCCAAGAACTAACACGAGAAATAAATTTCTCTGAGACTTTTATATGGTCCTGTTTTGTCCATTCCATCACATCCCCCTCAAATTACTAACCTGTTGGAACGTCGTCTTCGCCAATTTCCAAATCATCGATTCCGATATTTTCAGTCTTGTACGACATGACTAACGTTTCACAAATCTTTTTATAAATACTTTCTTTTCGTTCTGGATTTGAAAGTACTTTTGTTTCAAAATCTTTTGACAAGAATTTAATATCCTCGCCTGTAATATCACAAGTATAAGTATACCAACTTCCACCTTGTTGTAAAAGTTTATAGTCTTTCATTACTTGTAGCCAGCTTCCTGTATCATCAATTCCTGATTCGAAAAAGATATTGAATTCTGCTGTACGTAATGGTGGTCCCATTCTATTTTTTACAACTATTGCTTTTGTTTTAATACCTATAGTTTGTTCTTTACCTTGAACCTTTGCTTTTATTTGACCTGCTGCTTTTAATCTTAATCTACAACTAGCATGAAATTGGATTGCTTTTCCACCACTTGTTGTCCAAGGGTCTCCAAACATAACACCCAATTTCTGCCTAAGTTGATTTGTAAAGATTAAAGCTACTCTTTCTCTACCAATAAGTTGAGTAATTTTTCTCATACCTTTTGATAGTACAATAGCCTTAGAAGTCGCCCAACCTTCTTTATCATAGTCTTGAGCTTGTTCTACTTTAGTTGTTGCTGCTGCAACTGAATCTACTGCAATTGTGACCAGTCTGTTTTTATCGCTTTCTTTTATTTTAAGAATTATATTTTCGATAACCTCAAAAATATCTTCAACTGTTTCCAATTGTATATACAACATTTTTGAAATATCAATTCCAATAGCTCTTAAAAATTCTTCGTTCATTGCATTTTCAGTATCGATATAAACTGCCAGCCCTCCTTTTTTCTGAGTATTTGCAAGTAAATGAGCGGCCAACAATGATTTACCTGATGCTTCCATACCGGTTATCTCGGTTATTCTACCGACAGGTAAACCACCGTTTGGCCTATTTGAAATAGCAAGGTCAAGAATAGATGAACCTGTACTTATCCACTCTGTCAAATCAGTTGGTGTTTCTTCTGCACCATCTAAAAAATACGCCACCTTCATACCCTTAAACTGTTTGTTTAGAGAGTCAGCTAATACTGACGCAAGTTCATCTCTTTTGTTTTTTGCCTTTGCCATTTATATTCTCCTACTCATTAAATAAATCATCAAATGCTGATTCAATGTTTTCAGTTGATTTTACACCTGTCTTTGATTCTACTGTTCCTGCAGGTACCATTTTCTGTATTTCCGACTCTTCTGAACCTTCAGGGTTTAACCACTCTTCAAGTACAGCTTTCAAATCGTCATAAGAATTCTTTTTGAAAATATCAAAAATATCTTTTTGACCACTAACAACTCTCTCTGCTATATTAGCATCTTCTGTTGCAGCTGTCTGATTTGGCTTTACTCGGATTGCAGTTTTTGGATATTGACCTGCGCCTTCCGCTGGTGTAAATTCAACAACTATATCACGTCCTGATTTAACATCTGTGATGTCACCATAGTCAGGGTCAGAAATAAATCCTAATAATTCAGTATAAACTTGTTTACCGAATCCCCAGAATTTCACACCTTCTGATTCTTTACCTCTAACTAATACAGGTACATATACTCTCATTTTTGGAGTCATCTTCTTAGCTAAATTAAAATCATCTGATTTTCCAGTAGCTCTAAGTTTTTGAGCGAACTCCTCAACAGGGTCAGCCTCTCCATACGTCACAGGTGAAAGATAATTTCTTTTACCTAAATCGTAGTGAAAGTACAATTCCTGAAATGGATTGTCTTTATTAAATTGGTAAGGGACTATCCTTACTTGATTTTTTCCTGGCTCAGGCTTCCATAAGTTATCCTGTCTTCCAGTTTGAGATTGTAAGTTATTTAACTTACGTCTGATTGCATCTAAATCTATTGCCATCTTTTTTTCTCCTTTTAATTGTTATTTGTTATTTTTAATTTCTTGCACTTCTTTTCTAAGGTCTTGTGCCTGACCCTTTAATGATTGCATAGCTTTTCGAATTCTCGTACCAGCTGACGCATTACCGTTGTTGAATTTGTCAACATCAACCTGTAAGTCTTCTAAAAGCGTTTTCATTTCCTCTATTGAGATTGCCATATATTTTTCTCCTTTTATTGATTAATACTATAATATAACAAAAATTTTTTAATCTAAAAAACTTCTGCATGTTTATTTTTATATTTTTTTCTATAGCCTTCAACAGCTAATTCCTTATGCTTTGCCTCGACAACAACATCGATGTCAAGTCCATAGTCATTTATTTCGTCTACAATTAAATCTGAATGTGCTTGTACTTTTATTTTTTGGCACTGCTGATGTAATTTATCCATAGTAGGATAATTTGATATTTCGCTTATATCGATATTACTATCGTTTAGAAAACTTTCTACAATAAGAGACTGTTCGCGTCTACGTGATTCGGAATAGTGAGTACAAGGTTTTACATCACCCCATGTAGATGCAGCAAGTTTGAGTGCCTGCTCCTCCGTTAAATCACCAGTGCAAAATTTATGATGATGATAATCAAATACAATAGGTATACCAACGCGTTTGTATATACCATTATATAAATCTACAACAGAATACATAGATGCTTTATCGTCGTTTTCGACAGTAAGACGAGCTTGAGCAGACGGCTGCAATTTTAAGAAATTTTTGCAAAACCTGTCTAGTGCTGCAGCTTTATTGCCATAAGCACCACCAACATGTATATTAATTTTTGCCATACGTGATTTTGGTAAACCCATAAGGTCCATAATTTGTGCTGACTTATTTAATTCGTTGATTGCACCATCGACAACTTTTTGTTTTGGTGATGCCAATACTGTAAATTGACCTGGATGGAATGATAGACGCTGATTATATTTTTTAGACAAATCACCTACTTGTTTTAATAATAAACATAGCTCATTATAACCTGGTAAATCCTTAAATTCGTATTCGGACATCCAAGGGTATATTTCGCTAGACATACGGAACACATGTATATTATTATCGTAATTCCATTGTATAATTTTTATAAGGTCCTTAGTATTTGCAATGCATAGTTCAGATACATAATCTAAACCTTTTGCATCGTACGTACGTCTAATCATTGACCGACCTGTATATATACCTTGTTTGCGTAAATGCATGTTAATACATGCGTATCCTAATTGCTTTGCCATATTCTTAATATAATAAATTTTTTTGACATATTAAACTGTTTTCCAAAATAATTGAACACAAATTATTGCAGTTGCTAATATGAGTGATGTCATTGTTTTATAGTTTATACCTTCACCCATAAAATATGATGTTAAAAATGCATAAGATACTATACCTAAACCAAACGCCATAAACCTACCTGGCCATAATAAACCATCAAAATACTCTACAGCATACTTTGTACCTATAATAAATAGATAGGATATAAAGAACCCTGATACCGCTAAAAGATGTGGATTTTTTTCGAACCATTCCCATTTGAATTGGCCGTTGGTCTGGAACCAGATTAAGATTTGTCCGGCTAAATACATAGCCACTGCAATTGCTAATTTACTCATGTGTCAATTATTATTAGTTAATTATTATTTTATATAAATATAACAAAAATTTCCGACATATAAAAATTTTTAGCGGTTTATTTTTGTTATTTTTTAATTTTTATGTGTATTACTTCTTTAACTGAAGTATCAATTCTTCGTAGGCCTTCATCGTTTGTGACCAATATAGAATTTCTATAGCTATCCCAATTCAATTGAAACGAAGTATCTAGTACTCCATTGTTAGAATTTTTAATACATTCGTTTAATGCATTGATAGTATATAAAGTATTTGTTTGTTTCTTTCTATGAAGAGAAATTGTATCTGGTAAAATCTGTATATCTTTTGAAGAGTCTATATTATAAGTACACATCAATTCTGTTTTATTACCTTCATTATTAAGTACAAAAATCTTATTATATAACACATCATATGTTTCTATAATTTTATCAACACATCTTGTCAATGAGTTAGATTTTGTGAACGTACATAATAGTTGAGTTTTCATTAATCAGTCTTCCATGCGCCTTTATATTTTTCACTAACTGTATGTTTAGGCTTTATACCTCGTTTTTTCATTTCTCGGATAATAAATTTTCTGAATTCCTGAGGTTGGTTTTTGCCATTAAATTTTCCATTAACCAAATTACCTTTGCCATCTCTAGAATTTGCAAATTTAATACCATCTTGCCAGATTTGCTTTAATTTTTTTCTATCTTCAGGTGATGCAGCTGCAATTTCAAGAGCGAATGCTTTATATACACCTTCATTCTGCTTATTGGTTCTACGACCCTCTTCACTAGCTAGATTACCAGTTAGTCCCATAGATTGTATAACTTTTTTACCAAGTTTTGATTGTAAACTATATACTTTTGCTTTATAGCTCTTGTCGTCACTCTGCTCATTTAATATATCTCTAGTTTCTTTGAATTGTTGTTCTTCAGAATCAAATTCTCGCATAAGAGATTCGTCTGTCACGTTAGGATTCATCTCTGCCGGTTCTATACCTCCACCACTTATAGGTTTGATTTCAGGTCTTTCATCTTCAGGCAGCGCTTCATATTCTTCTAGTGTTATGCTATCACCTTTTTTGGTTTTTAATACAGGATTGTTCATCATTCTCATTGCAGTTATTTCTGTTTTAGTCTGAATAACACCTGCAGTTTCTCTAGCTGCGTCCATTTTTTCAAAATCTTCTTTTGTTTTATCTTTTAATGGGTGGACATGTCTTTCATAAAAAGTTCCCATAGAATCATCTGATTTCTTTTGATTTGCAGCAGATGTTGTGATTACAAAATTATTATCGTTTTCTCTATCTAAAACGTGGTCTTTTGGGTCTCCTTTATCCTTGTTATTCAATCCTACAACATGTTCTAAATCCATAGACTCTAAATCTAGAGGTAGCCCTGTATAAGCGCACATCCCACCTTGCTCTTTATATATCCTTAAAATCAACATGGCTCTGGCTTTACTTGGAAGATTTCGTCTTTCAGCAACTGGCTTTCCATCTGGACCAATTTCTAAATCTGGGTCATTTCTATCAGATGTAATTGTTCCATCTTTTTTTCTATACCCTACAAAGTGATTATCTCCTACATTTTTACCACCTTTACCTGCACTTTTAAGATATTTCTGTAATTTTGGAGGCAAAGTATCAAACATTTCTTTTACTTCCTGTTCGCTAACTTTATTTTTTCTTATATTTCTAACGCCTTTTTCTACGTGTTCAGGTGAACCGTCACCATATAATTCCATTAATTGTTTTTCGTTTTTATTCAATTGGTCTCTGTCAGCCATACCAAATGAATTTTTATCCCAACCTGCATTATCTCTTTCTGTATAGGTTTGGCCGAGTGCTATTAAAAGTTCTCTATTTTCTCTATCGGTACCGTCTAATGTTTTAATACTATCTAAAGCCTCTCTTATTTCTTTACCATTCTTAGAATCCTGTGCAGCATCTTGTCTTAACTCATCTAAAATTTCTTTTTTCTGTACTCTTAATTCCATAGGTAATGGCCCATCGTGTGACATTATTTGTTTTATTGTTGCAGCTTTCTCTTCTTTGCTTTTTTCTTTCTTAGGCTCATCTTCAGCTTTCTTACCTGAACCTTTTGCACCATCAGCAGCAACGCAGCCATCTCGACCAGGATTCTGACCTTGTTGGCAAACAGCTTCGATTTGTAGAATATATTCTTGGATAAAATCTTCAGAGTATTTATAGTCTCGAAGTACATCTTCCAGAATTTGAAGATGTGTTCTCTTTTTTGGGTCTGGCATACCATTGTTAACACGCCATGCCCACTCTTTGACTAGATGATTAAATCTCATAATACTCCTCGTTATAATATAAATATCAAATTAAAGGTCCAAAGACCTCATATTATGATAGTCACGTCCTATCTTGGCTTTTGAAGGAAATACCATAAGTTTCTGGATTTCTTTAATGAGAGACTTCTCACTTGGGTCGATATCAAATAAAAATGCATCATATACATATAATATCATTTTACTAGAATAATCTTCTAAAAGATTCAATATATTTTTAAGAGCACTAGAATTCATTTCTGTTTCATAAGCCTGAATAAAATAATTAAATAATTTTTGAGGATTCATATTGTCCAAATTCTTTTTATATAACTTTCTTTTTAAGATAGGTGTTTCTATATAACCTTTACTATTATAAATATCCCAAAGTTCAGAAATATAATTTGCTGTTTTATTAAAATAATCTATTCGTCTAAACTCCTTTGGAATTCCACCATAAAGAATTTGAAAACTTATTTTTTTGGATTCGTCGTATTGCTCTTTTGTTAGTGAATCTGAATCAAAATATAATTTACCTAAATATCTATGAAAACTACCTTCGGGCTGTTCCATACCAATTAAATCTGCAATTAATCTTAAATGATATGCGTCATAATCAAATTCTACCAATTTTCCATTTTCAAATCTACTTATATATTTTGCTCGCGTTCCATCATCTTTATTTAATGCTGCATAATTTATACCTTTATTTGAATTGGCAGGTCTTCCAGTTGTTGTAAATACATTATATTTAGTATACTCATATCCATCTTCAGTATACAAGCCATTTCTTTCAATTTTTGAAAAGGTTTTTACTATATTCTTATCGTAATCATCAATGGCATTCTCGGATACGCCCTCTAATCCGTGCGAGAGAGTGTGTATATTATCTTCCTCTTCAGATATCTTGTTCTTTGGAATAATGTCATAGATGTTATATCTATCGCCATATAACCTCTTATAGAATCTATTAATAGTAGGCTCAATTATACTATCATCTAAAGCTTTATTATTTTTTAGATAGTATTTTATCTTGAGTCTCTGCTTACTTTCACTTAACATAAGACTAATATAACAAATTTTTCCGATATAATAAAATTTATACTAAATCTTTTGGTTGGTATTTTTTATCTTCTATCCAATATAATTGTTTATGAGATGCAGCTACGTGAACTGGACCTTCCATAGGACCTTTTTCAGGGTGTATATGGTATTCACCTATATACTCTTTTCCATCTTCATACTGTAATTGGTCTCCTGCAGTATACAAAAACTGCTTTGCTTCCATATAGTCATGAGGCGAAACAAAATTAAGTATTCCTTCTATAATAACTGCAGCCTGGCTTATTGATGCAGCGTTTGAATCTACCTCCATTACATCTAATTTCATTTTGACTTCTGCAATTTTTACACCTTTATGATAACCTGTTCCCATATTTTGATAATACTCATATCCTACTTTAGGAATTTCAAACGTCCCACCTTTATATTCTACAAAATATCTTGAGTACTCACCTTTTTCAATTTCTTTATCATTTAGTTTGTGTGCGTATGCAGAAGGAAATAGAAAAGTTTTTGCGTAATCTTTTTTAAGATTGTCATATATCAAGTGTTCTAAATCGACAGACTCATTTTCTTCGTTTAATTTACTTGTTGAAGGTCTTGGTATAATTTCCCACTTCTTTTCAACGTCAGCTGTCATTTTTTCACCACCAAAAAATCTATTTCGATAAATTATAATAGGGCCGTTGTATACCTTTCCTCGCTGAGGACCTGCTTTGAAAACATATTCTCCGTCTATATTAAAATCATAAGATAAGTGTCGTTCTTTATATACTTTCATTTATTACGCCTCCCAGTTCAAATCAGCTCCTTGAGACGGATCGAGATGTTCGCCGCCTTTTTTAATTGCAACGTGTACGTGGTCTTGTACATCTTCTGGATAGTCTATTGATAAATCTCCTTGTGTCGCAACCACATCTCCTTTCGTCACAGTCTTATTAATCATTCCGGAATTAGGTGCTGCATAGAATAAATATGCAATATATCCTTCATAATCACCTGTACCGATAATTTTTGTACCTGGCATACCTCCTGCAACTGCTGCTGTTAATTTAACCTTACCATCTATTGGTGATACTAGCTGGTCACCTATATTAGAAATTAAGTCAATTCCTTTGTGCTGTCGACCTCCACGAGGCGCTAACCATCTTCCGTCACCTCCATCATCAGACCTAACTTGCCATTTTCCACCTGCTGTAGGTATTTTGAATTTTAATTCTGGGTCCTCTGCCTCTTCATTTTCTACAACTTCAAATGGTTCGTCATTATAAACTTGTACATTTGTTGGATTTTCTTCGATAACGTTAATTTCTTTTGCTTGAGGCTGTGCACTTATTTCAGCTTCAACATCATTTTCTATTGGCATAGTCAATTTAGTTTCTAATGATGTTGTCCAATCAAGTCGTTTTATTTCCTGCTTTATATTACTTATTGAAAATCTATATCCTGTAGGTAAAATTCCTTCTTCGTCTATTTGTCTTACGGTAAATGACATACCCCAACTTAAACCACCATATCCATCTAATGTACAATCAAATCCTATAGGTATTGCAATTTGCTGACCTTCTCTAGCCATATCTTGTTGATTAGCCCAGTATGCTTTCATAGCTGCAGCTGCAGAATCTATTGTCTCTTCTTTTACATTATTTAGTAAGTCACCACATGCAGCTTCTAAGTCTTTTGCATAATCGCCTTCCCCTTTTGGACCATCCATTTTTTGGTCTTCTGGGCAATCCCAGTCAGGATTCTCCTCAGGCTCACATTTTATAGGTTGTTTCATTCCTGTGTATATTTTGTCTTTTATAGCTTGACCGTATATATTCCAAACTTTTGTAGGCTCATCTGTACTTTGGACTGAATCTGCAGGACCGTGTGCGCCCATCATGATAGAGTGTTTTAGTGCATCAGGTATATCAGTTGACATTCCCCATGTTCTTGCAATAGATGTTGTCGAGCCCATATCTAATTGTGGAGCCGAACTAAGCTCTGTTAATGCTTTCATATCAACAACTTGAAGTCTTGATGGGCATTGAGGGTCTTCTACAATTTTGAAGTCCCACCAATTACCACATGCATCATTTACTCCATTAACAACTTTCATTATATAGTCTGCAATAGTATCTGATTCTAAATAACAACTCCACAGATAGTCTACGTTGAGCATAATTTTACCTATATCCCCATCCCAATCAGCAAGCTGTTTTAGTCCTTGCGTATCTGAAACATCTTTCCAAAATAACATTGTTGGAGTATCATAAGTTTCTGATTGACCTGCGACGTCCCAATGATAATATCCTGGTATAATACAAACAAATGGATTTGTCGAACAAAATTTTAATTTATCTTTAGGTCTAGGTAATTTATTTCCAGAACTATTTAGTACCCAAGCTCTATCAGAAAACCTCTCATCTTTTTGTATACCGTCTGTAAATTTTCCAAGATTGCTAGCGTCATAGTTGTCTCCGCCTGCTGTTGACAAACCTGATGTAATACATATTGATTCAAACCAATCATATGTAACGTATGACTGATTTACTGGATTACCTAATATCTGAGATGATATCCAACCACCTATATTTTGTAATATATTTTTATCCTCATCATTTTGATATTTTTGGTCAAATGAAAATGAAACACCTAATATCTCATCTTTTGGTTTCCATAGTGTTCCTGAACCTAATCTATTCATTGTAGCTTTTGCCTGGTCTTTAAGTGCTTGTTTTACATGACCACCTTTTGCCTTGTCTTTAGCCTTGTCATTGTCTTCGCTGCCTTCTGTACATCCGCAATCTTTTGCTGTTGGAGGATTTGTTGTTTGGTCTAAAAAAGCTCTTGCAGGAGACTCCAATGTTATTTGGCATTCAATAGCAGTTCCTGATGCTGCACCTCCGTCTGCTACTCTTGACCATTCAAAATTAGAAACTACACCTATCAAACCATCGGCACAACCTGCTTGTTCTTTCGACCATAAAAAAAGTTTTTCATATATATCACTCATTGATGTTTTACCTTCTCCAATTCCTAAGTTTGGATTTGTGTTGACAGGCGTTCCATCTTGTGTTATTGTCCATCCCCATAAAGCTGTGACTGAAACACCAGGGATAAAAAATGATAATTGTGCATCTCGCAATTGTACAAATGAATATACTTTGAAAGTTATTTCTGCCTTTCTCATTGTACCAGCAGTACCTGTAGTGGATATTTTTATACTTTCAAGTGTTGGTCTTGCGGTGATTTGGCCTGAGTTTTCTTCGTACATTCCTTCTCGGTGCCAAAAATCAGAATCACCTGTTATCTTCATTCCATCAACGCCACCTATTGTCGCATTTGATATAAGCTGCATCCACGGTCTTTTTTCCTGCTTCCACTTACTATTCCAAGCAGAATCTTTTCTTATATCTAAATGGCCTTTTACTACACCGTCTAGTGAAACACCATTGTACCAATTTTTTCTTGCTATTGTCGCATCGTTCTGTTGATTTTGTTGAGCGGCGCCTTCCTGTTTTTGCTCGGTATATGCCGAGTTCCTTTCGTCTGCCTCGTTGTATCTTTGCTCTGCCATTATAACCTCGATATTTGTATTTGCTTCAGCTCATTTAAGACTTCGAAAACTCTATCTATTGTAGGTACTCTTATAAGTGTTGCTGGAGGTAAATGCATTGTACCTTTGCCTATATGATTAGCTTGTGCAATTATCCACCATAATTTAACATCTTTATAATAAAAATATGCAAGATTATCTAATCTGTCACCTTCTCTTGTATGAATATAAATATCTGTTTCATGTCTATCTATCTTTGGAAATATATTTGTCTTGAATACAAGTTTTCTTCTATCGTTAAATTTTTCAGTAATCTTTGCTTTATTGTTTTGATGTCTTTTCATTATTACTCTCCACTACCTCCAGGACCTGTAATATCTGCCCATATTTCTGAATTAAAGAATTCACCGTTATTGTTCCAAACTCCGCCATCTGCATTGAGAACAAATTTACCACCTACAGTACATTCAAAGTGCATTGGTAATTCAAAGCCACTTGTTTCGTGACCTTTACCAAATGCTATATCCCATTGGTCATCCATAAACTTATAATCAAAACTATCGACAACACAAGGTACATCTTGCCATAAATGACCTACTGTTATTTCTAATATATTACCACTTGCATATTTTGAAACTATTTTTGGAGATGCCAATCTCATCAAATCGTTTAATCTTAAATAATTTCTTTTTAATTCTTGAGAAGAGAAAGATGGCACTGCAAATTTTATTGAAAAACTTCTACCTATAGTATCGAATACATGTGAAGCTGCAGGATTACCCGAATACTTTATTTCTGAATAACTTGGTGTTAGTTTATCTTCTACTTCTAAATTATAAGCTCTAACCATAACTGTTAGTTCTGGGTCAACTGAAACAATTTTAATTTTTACAAAATCATTATCATTGTCAGGGTCGTCTCCATACATATCTTGAGCTTCTGATGCGCCTCTCGCTTTTCCATAATCAGTTAATCTTAGACGTTGCAATATATTGTTTTTATATTCTATATTTTCAGGGTCTCTAAAATCTATAATACTACTTTTAGGTTGGCCTCTGAATTTTTTCAATGTTTCATAATCGTGAGTTCCATATTGGCCGATGATTGTTTCTAACGGGTCAATTGGTCCTGTTGAGGATGGAAAACCATGAGCTGCTCTACTAGGTAAATCTGCTGCATCTCCTGTGCCGAGCTTTTCTACTTTCTTTGTCCAGTATGAATCATAATCATCTCTACCATCAGAACCTACAGTTATTTGGAAGTCAGGTGCGCTTTCACCTTGTTTTACTTCTGAAGTTGAACCTGCATAAGTTTTTGCATAAGGTGTATCTGGTGTATAGTTAGATGTTTCTATTGCAGCACCTCCCACACCAGCCTTGCTACTTCTTATATCAGTTCGTCCTATAATACCATATAAAGAATTAGGTCCCATCTTACCAGAAAGTGAATCTATTACACCTCCAGGTACTATTTTAGGATTATAATCACCTGAATGTCCTAAACCAAAATCGTCAAGTAAGCCAACCAATCTATTATTTTGATATACTTTATCTATATCTGGTTCAGAATGTCTAAGCATACCTTCGTATGTTATACCCATCAGGCCTGATTCCTCATTAAGAGGTCCCATATTATGTCTATCAATATGAATTCCTAATACATTTGCAGGTACTTGTAAAGCAAAAGCTAAAGGATTAAATATACGATTTGCATGTAAATCTTTTGTAAATTGTCCTTTTGGATTTGATAGCTGTAAACCTACTTGTTTTGCCATAAACAGCAATCCATCAGGACTTGCAAGATATTTTCCTACTCTTACTAAGTCTATAATAGGTGCAGTTAAATCATGGATTTTTTCCATAAAATTACTTGGATTGTCAGCGCCTTTTGACAAACCTCTTTGTACTTGTGGTGACGGAAGCCATAACGATGCTCGTGGATTATTTCTTTTAGCTTCATCTCTTAAGCTTATAAACTTATTCTTTCCTACTTTTTTGTACATTTTTTCTAGATTTCTACTTGCAACCTTACCTGACTTATTAAATAAACCACCTTCGGTTCCATCTCCTACGTCTCCTTTTTTAAGTGTCAATGTATTTTCAGGAACCTTGCTACCTCTACCTGCACCAGCTGAATAATTAGAACCATCATTTTCTACCAATTTGAGGCCTTTGTTGTAAAACGCCCGCGTCCATATTGCAGTACTAGTACCTCCTGCTGGCATTTTATTATCAAATTGAAATACGTTTTCATCTACTTTAGTAAACCTTGTTTCATTGTTATTTAAGTGCTGCCAATTTGTTCCATCGCCAGCTACTCCTTCCCAAGGTTTTTTATCCTTAGGAGACTGGTCTTGATGTATTTTTAATACACCTGAAGGGTCGTGACCATTTGTTCCTCTATCTGCATAGGTAAATTCTATTGGTTGTAAGAAAGCTTCATTTGGAGAAAATCCATCTTTTGTTGGAGTTTCTGGCATTGGAGGTATTTCAGCTGTTGATTTTTCTGGAGTCTCAGCCATAGATATTGGTTCGACTGTTGAGTGTTCAGCTCCTTGCTCTATTGGATTTAGTTCGTGAGTTGACTTATTAGGTGTCTCTCCAAATGGAGAATTTATTACTGCTCCTTTATGACTACCTCCTTTCAATCCAAACGCTCTATCTTTAGGTGTGTGAGCTTGACCTTCTAAACTAGATGCTTTATCTCTAGGTTTATGTTCATCACCAGGAATTTGAAAAGCTTTAGTCTTTGCAGGTTTTTCTGGTGCTTTCAAACCAAACGCTTTATCTTTTCCTTCTGCCATTTCACCATCTATCTTAGGTCTTGGCATTTTACCTAAATGACCTTCTCCTTCAATACCATAAGCTCTATCACCACCTTCATGAGCTTGGCCAATAAGTTTAGATTTTTTATCTCTACCTGGATGGTCATCTCCTCTTTCACCATCTTTTGTTTTATCTGTAGAAAATATGGGCTTAAAATCAAATGGTTTTTGAGGTAATGGTGTTGGAAAGCTGACAGGTCTCATAAAATCCTGTACCATAGGTTTTATAGCAAATGCGCCTAAGGGATTTACGCTAGTACCTACAGGCTGCTGTCCGCCTTTTTTAGCTGCAAAAAACTCTTCTAGAGTCTTATTCATTTTCTTTTGAAGATTTGGTATTTTCTTTTTTTCTGCCATTTATTATGTCACCTGATTTGTTGCTGATTCCACTACTTTACCTAATTTCGTTCCGTCAACTTCTATTGTCATTGATTTCCCAATTTGTGCACCCATTACTTTTGCAATTTCAAGCATATTTTCATTTGCTGCTACTCCTTTATCGCCACCTCCTCTTAACGCCTGAAGCTCTTCTTTAATTATATTCCTTATATTGTCTGGAGTTGTTATTCCTATCTTTTGGTTATCAAGAACGATAGTTGCATTTGTAGGCTTTATTACTGCATCACCACCTTCTGATTCTGCTCCACCTGTACCAAATTTTGCTAATGCGAATAATCCACCACCTATTGTTGCTAACATCATTAATTGAGGCAGGAATGGTGTTAGCATTAATAACGCTGCTGATAATCCCATTAACGATAAAGAAAATAGTCCTATTCCTATTGCAGCTGGTCCTAATAAAATTCCAACAGCCCCCATTAAACCTAAACCTGCTGCAAATTTAAGCATGTTAAAATTTTCTGGTATTAAAGATAAAGCACCTGCCATTACACGTAAAGCTAAACCCGCAGCGGCTATACCATAAGTACCAAATAACAATGCTACACCTGATACTCCCATAAGTGTCATACCATAAGCCAATCCAATTAATTTTATAGGATTTATTTCTTTTAATATATTAAAGAATCCGCCTGCTGATTCCAATATCTGTGAAAATGCGTCTGCAACTGCTTTTATAGCCGGAGCTAGTGCGTCGAATAACGTTCCTAATACAGGAAATACACGAGGTCCAAGTACTGATAATAAAAGTAGTGAAGGCATTGCTAACATCATTCCTATACCTAAGGATGCAAATCCTATTCCAAGCAATGCTAGCGCTGGTCCCATTATTAATAATTTTTCAATAGGCAATTCTGATACTGTCATTACAAATTGTGCAAATGCGCCTATTATTTTAACAATTGCATTTGCAACTGCTTCTATAATAGGAGGTACCATTGCCATCATCATTGCTAGACCTGCAGCGAATAGCCCCATTCCAGCTCCTGCAAACATAAGTGCAACTCCAAATGGTATTAATGCAACGCCAATTGCTCCTAATAATACAACACCTAACCAAGTATAAGGATTCATTGCAGCACTACCTAATGATGATAAACCTTTACCTAAAGCTTGTAGTCCAATTTGTAATGGTACACCCATTATCGCAATGAATAATAAAGCAGGTATTGCTGCAACCATTATTGCACCTGATACTCCAAGTACTCCTAATATGGTTGCTCCTAAAAATGCTTTTTCACCTATTTTTGAAAGACCTTTACCTAGACCTTGAAGATTTGTCTGCAGCATTTGCAGAGGTGTCAATCCCATAAATAATAAAAATGGTATTGCAGGTACAGCTAGTACCATAGCAGGACCAGCTAGCGCTAGTGCAAGAATTCCTTTGAATGTATTCTTGCCCATCTCTCTTAAACCTTTGGCTAAATCTTTTAATCTGTCACCTACTCCTTTTTCTGGAGTTTTCATCTCAGGTATAGGACTCTCTTGTTTCTTTTTTGGTGCTTCTTTACCGTGACCTAAAAATTTTCCAATTCCTGAACCTTTGAATGCATCTTTCATTTTTGTACCAAAGCCACCTACTGCGGGTGCAAAACTTGCTAAACCTTGTCCCATTGCACCTACCATATTTACAGAAGCCATAATTGTTTCAGCGTTTTCTTTCATACCGCCCCAGAATGATTGAGCTGTTGATAGCGTTGCAGCCCACCATTTAGATTGCTTTTCTCCTGTTTCTGTAAGACCTGCTTGTAGATTTAATTGCTTTTGTAGTTCTCCAACACTGACTCCCATTAATTTTGCAGCTTCTGCCTTTTGATAATAATCCATTTGATTGAAAGCCTGAATACCTCCAAGTTGGTTTAGCATTTCTTTATATCCACCTTCTAGGTCACCTGCATATATCAATTGCTGAGCTCTGTCTATATTAATCTGCCTTCCTAGTAATACAGATAGCTGCATTGCATTGGTTCTTGCATTATCTAAGTCCATTAAATTTTCAGCAGTCTTTGCCATTTGAGTTAATGATGTTCCCATCTTTGCAGCCTCAACTGCAGCTTTACCTAGCCCTTCAACACTGTCATAACTAAATTGAGCTATAAGGTCAGCGCTGTTTGCGACATCTGTCATCACCTTTCCTATAGGTACATTTGCACCTCTAGCTAAATTTTCTACAGTTTTTAATGAAGACTTGGCTGTAGCTTCACTATTATCTGATAGCTGCATAGCATTATACATTAATTTTGCAGAATCCTGACCAGACATATTATAGTTCTTTGCCATTTTAGCAGTATCTTTAACCAGCTGTGTTGAGACGTTGGCCATTCCACCAAATTCTGCTTGTAAACCTCCCATAGCTTCTGCAAGTTGTTTTCCACCTATGCCTAACATCGTCATTGAAATTGACGCGCCACCTAGCTGGGCCGCCATTTCCATCCCCTGGTCTCTTGACATCCCTATTTCTGCAGCTGCAGTAGACATAGTATCTGCAAACTGAACACCTGCTGAAGTCCATGCAGCTACAAATGCTCCTGTAGCTATTTTAGGGTCTTGTGCGATTGCTACAAAATCATCCCATTTATCTTTGAAAGCACCAAAAAATTCTTCGTTTTTCTTCTGCTGCTCATTTCGCTTTTCCATTGCGGAAACAATTGCTTCCTGTGCTATAATATCTTCATTTGCGTCGGTGACCGCTTTTCTATTTAATTCAGCAATTTTATCCATTGCTGAAATCAATCTAGTTTTACCTTCTGCTATCGCTAATTCTTGTTGATATTTTTTATCGCCCATTAGAGATGATTGTACATCATAATTCTGCTGTGACTTTTTTCTGTCTGCGATTGCTTGTTCTATTATACTTCGCTTAGTTAGATTTTGTACTATTTCTGCTGTTGCAGCGGCTCCATCCTGCTCAGATTTCAATATATTCTCACGTAATTCCTGTATCTTAGACATAACACCTTCAAGCTCTCGGGCTTTGGTGAAATACTGTTTTTGACCAGCTAATTCGTCTTTACTATATGGTGAATCTTTTGCCATCTATGTTATCCACTAATTGCAGCTTGTATATCATCCCAGCTATCTTCTAAGCCTTTTGCATGTGACCTAGCTTTTTCAACAGCTTTTTTACCTGCAGGTGAAGATTTTGCAATTCTTTCTAATTCTGCACTAAATCTTTTATCTCGAGATTTTTTAAGTACGTCTGATATATGATTTAGTATACTTGACATTACACCTTCTCGTGTAATTTGTTTATTTTCTGAGATATGCTTTTTAATCATCTCACGAACAATATCTCTTAATTTATTTTCGCTCATGACACTCCTCTTTATATTCTATATTAGTTTAATATAAATATCAAGAATTCGTGGATTTAGATGATGGCTTACTAAATGATGGGCGTTTTATACCTTTTGATGTGCTACCTTTTTTAGCTTTTTCCATTTGCTCATTTTCCTCTTCGCGAGTTTTAACAAGTTTTTTATAATAGAATAAACGTAAATATACAGGCATTTGATAAATGTCGGTATGGGTAAACCCACCCTGGGCATTATACAGAAGCTGAAATATCTGTTCGTGTAGTACGGGCCTATAATTAGACCCTAGGCCAAAAAAACTCTACGTTTAATGGAATTGATATCTGTTCTTCGTGACCACATTCTTGACATTCAAAGAAAAAAGTCATGTCAACATCAGGCGTCACCTTGTCTAAGTGCTTTCTAAATGCTAAAGAATCTCTAGATATAAACTCGTTATCAACAAATTTATTAATGGTATTTTGGTCTTCGTCACCATCTACTGCTATAATCATTGCTTTAAGTCTACTTGATAATTCAAATGATACTTGAGATGAACGAGATTGTTTTTTCTTTCTTTTAGCCATATCTGCAACCCAAGCTTCATCTCTATGAGACAACACCCTAAATGTCAAATTTCTTTTACTCAACGGCAATTCAAATTCAAATTTATTTTCATTTTCAGGATAAAATTCAATTTGCTTATTTTCTAAATCTGCAAGATTTATAGTTTCTTTACTTTTTGCACCACATTTAGGACATGTTATATCAACAGGATATTCAGCACCATAACCTAATACCCTTGCTGCAACCATAATTGCATTTTTATCGCCTAGTACCAAATCATCATAATTAACTCTTTGACCTTTTCCATTGCCTATAATTAATGAGCGTAATAACATATCTATTACGACACCTTTTTGTATAAGATTTTGCGATGTTAATATATCCTCTTCTTTTGCGGTCATATATTTCATTTCTACTTGACCTGAAGATAGTGGATTATCTTTTGGATAAAGCAAACCTTTTGTAGGTAAATCTATAATTTCAGTTGGAAATTTAGCTTCTTTAGCTTCCTTGACTTGTGTGTCTTGAATTAATTGTTCTTTTAATTGGTCTGTTGAAATTTCCTGTCCAGGATATTCGTCTGTCACTTTTGGCATATCATAACTCCTATATTCGTTTTAATCATAACTAGTATATATAAATATATACAAACAAAAAAATAGCCCAAATTAATGAGCTATTTTTAATTATAGAGATTGAAAGATTATTAGTATTGAAGTACTGCGTAATCTATTCCTAAAGTCACATTTATTTCAACAGCAGTTCCGTCCTCGTCCCAACTCATCTCTCCAAAATCAGCATCTTTAATATAAGCACCTTTTAGAGACCATTCCTCAACTTTATCACCTACTGGACCTAATACGTTAATTGTACAATCTTTCTTATAAAAGTCAGCGTATCCATTTCGGCCTGTCACTGATTCGTGATGTAGTCTTACCCATTCCATAATAGCTTGGGCTCCTGATGGTACAACTGGGTCATATAATGTTAATGCTACATCATTCCACTTACTTCTACCTTTAAGTATTCGTTGGTTATTAATATGCTTGATTATTAGTTCACCATTCTCTACTTTAGGACGGTTTACTTTTTTACATAAGTATGATGGTACTCCGTCAACATAAAATACGAACCTGTTTTTGACCTTTGGCTCAAAGGCCGTGAACATCATTTCTGTTGGGTCGATTAAATTTGCCATTCTTTTTTCTCCTTAGTTATTTAATATAAATATCACCTTCCTAATAAATTAGTCGTTAAACGTTGCACCAGTTGGCATAATGTTAAAGTCAATAACAATAAACTCTGCTGCCTTAGCCGGTTGAATGAATATATCACCTTTCATGATGTTTCTATCAATTACATCAGGAGTATTATTCGATTCATCCATTACAACTTTGAAGGCATATAAACCTTGTCTTTGTTGAACAGATTCCATGTAAGGGTTAACTTGTGATAAAAATCGGTTTCTCGTTGCTGCTGTATTGTTTTCAAATACTAAGTATTTAGATACAGATGCAATGAATTTTTTAAGATTAATTAATAGCCTTCTAACATTTACTCTGTCTAATGCTGAAGCTTTCTTTTGAAGAGTTTTCTGTCCCCAAACAACTACACCTTCACCAGGAAAAGTTGCTACTGGATTTACATTACCTTCATATAATTCATCTCTGTTAGCATGTGTTAATTTTCTTTCTGCTTGTACTACTGTTTCTTGTCCACCTCTATTAAGACCAGCAGGAGCAAACCATTCAGCTGATACTTTATCATTGAATGCATATATTCCTGGCATCATTGTAGATTGTGGAACCCAAACATATTTTCCAGTCATTGGGTCTGAAATTTGTACCCATGGCCAATACATTGCAGCGTATGAAGAGTCAAGTTCACCAGCTTCTGTTGTTGCTGCTGTAATTGTTCCTCCTTTTTCTACTGGGTCGATGATTGTCATAACATCGCCTCTTTCCTCACATAGCGTAATCATATTATTAGCAACTCCAGGTATAGAGTTATGGAATACACCTGGTGCAATTAATAGATTTATATCATATTCATCAGCATTTTTTAATAAGTTAATTGCTGAATTGTATGCTTTGAATCCAGATTGAGCATTGCCCATATTATATCCTTGTACGTTATTTACATCTGTTCCAGCATCTCCGTAGAATTTTTGTGGATGTTGTATATCACCATCATTTCCTCCCATAAACGAACCAGAAGACACCATTGGTAAACTAGCTGTATATGTATCATTTGTTCTATTACCATTGTCATCTAAATAATCTACAGTATTTGCAATTGAAGATTCTAGAATGTAAACATATTTACTTTTTCTTGGATATGAACCATAAGGTTGTATAAATGGTATAGTTCCTGTCACATCAATTTTATCGTATTGTGTACCTACGATACTTCCAACGTAGTTTGTAGCGTTAGGGTCCATAGAACAACCATTAAATGTTTCTAAAATTACCTTACGTTTCGAAGAATCATCTCCTCGTCTAATGATTAAAGTAAATGTACCTTTCTTTTCATTAACTGTCCCTACTTCCCATCTTAAATTATTATTAGTACCATATACTACATTGTTAACAGTTAACAAATCATTCGTTCCAATTGTTCCAGCTGGTGGAGCGCTATTCATAACATCACCATGACCAATGGTATATATTTGAAATGCTGAATTAAATGATTCGTGAGTCGAACCTGATTTAGGTACACCATCATTCAATCCCCATGATGCAGTAGAAGCTACACCGTTAGTTGATGGGACAGCTGCTGCTGAGCCAGATTTCAATGTGACTATAGGAACGCCTGTACTAATTATTGAGCCTGTAATTGAAACAGCAGCTCCATCTTTAGCAATTGTCACCTTAGCCGGTGCTGCAAGTACGTTTAATATATCGTTTGCTTTTGCTTGAAAATTAGTAGCATCTGTTGCTGCAGTACCTGTCGCTTCCCAATAATATGTTGGTACAGTATTACTTGGATTGTCATCTGGAATGGTTCCTGTTTCACCAATAAAGTGATAGAATGTACCATCAGAGCCTGTAATTGAAACTACAGTACCATCTCCCATTCCATCTTCAAATGTTGTTGAAGCCGATGGTGCTATACCAGCATTTGAAGTTGCTGGCATGTGAGCAGATGATGATGCATTCATATACATATCGCCTGACTCAGGTAAAACTCTAACTACTGTTAAAGGTCCACCATGCTTTAGATATTCTTTCGCACATATCGATGTGAAGTATTGATAATAATCACTTCCAGATTTGAATGCATCTCCATACATTGCTTGGAAGTCTGAGTACGAAAATACCTTTTGAGGTATAAACGCAGGACCTTTTACTGTTGGACCAACGATTGCTGCTCCTATCGCCCCTACACCTTGTTGTACAAAAGATAGGTCATTTTCTCTTGTAAATACACCAGGACTAACTATTTTTTCAGCCATTTTTATTTCTCCTATAAATATAAATCTTGTGACAAACTATTCACGTTATTTCATATAATAAATATAAAGATTGAAACTCAAAAATTTATTCAGAAGCTACAAATACACCTGTATCTAAGTCTAGATTTCCAGCTCCATATTTATTTGATAACTCCTTTGCAAATTCTATTTCTTGATTTCTTACTTCTTTATATTTTGCGCTAATCGCTTCTTTTTGTTCGTCTAAAATACATTGTTCAATTTTTAATTGACCAAATTTAACTGTTATATTATTATACTGTTCTTTAATCTGTTCAATTTTTTTCATTTCGTCTTCGGTAAATTTTTTACCTTCTTTTACATTTGCTTGTGCCATAACTTTTTCTCCTTATAACTTATTTATTTTGTTCACTTCGCTTTGCTAATTCTCTATCAAGAGTATTAGGTTCTCGTCTTTTTATTAAACTATCTTTTGAAAGAATTTGCTGTACCTCTTCCATTGATTTTACTGATTCAGCTGCAGTTGTCACTTTAACATTACTAAATGTTTTAGGACTATAATTACTCATAGCTTTTTGTACATTATCTGGTATTATAAATCCATTTATAGATAATGTAAATGTTGATTTTGAAACTCTATCTTCTCCTTGCTCTGCAACTGATTCAATATCAAAACTATCAATTTTAGAAAGAAATTTGAATGAATCTTCCTTGCCCCAATAATTACCTCCTGCATAATTTATATCTTCAACAATCTTATTTAACTGTTCTAAAAACTCTGTATATATTACACAGCTATACGTTAATTTTACATAATCAGGTATTACTATATTATGAAATTGTTTTGTAGGTTGTCTATTTGTTAATATACTAAAATTATCATATCTATTAGCTTTTGTATGTCTTAACTGAAAAGATGTAAATAATGGATTTTTTGTATCAACCTTGCTACCTAATGTTCTATTCTGTTCAACAGTAGTTCTTTTATATACAATAACAGGAAACTGAACCATACCTTTAGAGTCTCTATAAACTCCTGTTTTTTGAATTGACTTCCATCTTTCTGGCGAGCCATATATAACAGGTACATTTACAATTTCATCTCCGTCATTAACAGTTGGCATTATAACATTGTCGAAGTAGTATTTTATAATAGAATCAACGTCATATAAATTTACATTAAGCTCCTTTATATTGTCGTTTCGTCGTATTTGACTTGCTCTATCTGTATTTTTTATTTCATTATTACTAGCCATATAAACCGCCTCGCTGCTCTTGTTCTTTTGCACCACTTATGTATTCATCGTATCCAGCACGTACATTTTCTAGTGTATTTATTTTACTTTTTCTCATAACGTGACCTGTACATATTACAGACCAGCTAGCGCCATGAGACGTATCACCTTCACCAGCAACTCCAACCCCAGGCTCTTGTTTGAGTGCTGAGTCTGGATTTTTTCCAAATAGATATTGACCTGAAGATACTTCATCTAATTCAAAGTATTGTTTATCCCAATATATTATATCACCTACCTCCAAATAAACATCTGCATCTTGCCAATTTTGATTTGGCCATACGCCATTTGCACCTCCTGAAGATGGCTGTTCTAATGAAAGTATGTCATCTCTTAAAAATGAAAATGTTGCTTTTCTATTCCATGATGCACCAAATTCTTTTGTTGAATACTCCTTACTTTCTTTTTCAATAAGACCTGCAACTCTGACTCCAGGTTTGAAAACTTTCTTTAACGCTTCCCCATAGAGATTTTCCTTAGTATCAAATATAGAATACTTAAATATATCACAGCGAGTATCGATTATTTCATTAATCAATTCTCTATTAACATGCCTAAACATGCTTATATCTCTTGATGAACCAAATAGTGCCATTTTATCCTACGTATATATTAAGTGGTGCTTTATTTAGCATACCCTGTTGAAAATCTGTTATTTCTTGTTCTTTTTCCATTAGATTTCTACGAGATGCAGCTTCTAAATCTTCTCTTAAACTAGCAACTAACGCTTCTGCTTCTGCAGCTCCTTCACTTCTAAGTGTGTCTCCATCCATTGTTGTTTCTGCACCTGGTATTGGTATTGAAGAGTATTTACTTCTAACCGAACCTAGTACTTGCTTAACTAATGAAAGTGTATATTTTCGTATCCATTGCTTACCAGGGTCATTTATATTAGAATAGCTCATATTATTATATGCCATATTAGAATAGTCTGAAACTGCAGATGAAGTGACCAAAGTATTTCTATCTGATGTCTCTATATATTGTATATAAAATTTATATTCAGTTTCTGGTACTGGATGGATTTTAAGTTTATTGTTTATTAATTCAAATGTATACATAGATTTTCTTATTGTATCATCGAATTCAACTTGCTGTATTTTTAACAAATCATCGTATAATGGCATTGCTAAATAAGATATACCTGCCATTGTACCTCCCCAGCCAAATGAATTTAGTGCAAGTTGAGAACCAAATTGTGGGTCATAGTGTCTAGCTTGCGCTGGTGTTTTTTGGTGGAATACTCGCTTAACTTCTAAGTCTGCTGTGACATTGCTACCACCTGAGCCTGTTAATACAGAGGTCAAATCGTATTCTTGCTCCCAGCCATTTGAACCTGATACTGTAGTTATATGACCAGTTTTCCAATCGACTAAACCACCGCTACCTACCTCTGAACCATATTGCTTTGAGAGTCCTATTAATCTACCTAAATTTGGTGTTATTGCTTTATGCGTAAAGTTTGAGCCTGTTGAATTACCTTTTGCACTTAACAGATTTTCTCTTATATTAAATCTATTTACTTGTGAGCTATACTCTGTCACGGCCTCTTCGAAGCAAGCAAAAAATTGCTCGTCTTGTAATTCTATATCCATAATAGGATATCCTAGTCTTCTAGCGCACCAATCTGCAGTATTTGCAGAAGCAGTTACGTAGCTATCATCTGTATCATATAATCCAAATGGGGTGCTGCCTGATACCGAACCTGAATTTGCCGAACCATCATATATACTTACGTTCATTTATATACTCCCTCTAATTATGCTTTTATATAAATATCAAGAAGTGCACTCTTTAATTACATACCATTTAATAATTCAAACACTTCATCGATTGCAGGATGTCTATGATTATCTTCTAAGATTCTTTTATATACAAATTCTGAAGATGTCAGTTTTGCAACATCGTGTATTGCAGAATAGTTTTTATCCTTCAAGTCAATTTGTTGATTGTCGCCACAAAATATCATTGTCGAACCTTTTCCTAATCTGCCTAGTGCCATTCTTAATTGAGACCTTGTTAAATTCTGAAATTCATCTACAATAACAACACAGTTTTCAAAAGTCCTTCCTCTAAAATGTGCCAATGATACTAGTTCTATATCTTCATTATTTTCCATTTTTTCTAAAATAAGCGGTTTGTTATAAACTTTTCTCATATTACTTCTTATAGGTACTAACCACGGTTCCATTTTTTCTTTTTCAGAACCTGGTAAAAATCCATTATCTTCTGTAGATACAGTAGGTCTTGTTATAATAATTTTATTCACCATTCTCTTAAAAAACATATCCAAAGATACTTGGCATGCCAATAGTGTTTTACCACTACCTGCTTTACCTACTATAAAATTATAAGGATGGTGGAGAATAGCTTGTTTTGCAGCTTTCTGTTCTTGTGATAAAGTGAGTGAAAATCTAACGTTGCCTTTTGGGGGTGTTTTTTCTATATTCTGCTTAGCCATAACATTACTCCATATTTCTTTAGTATAAATATGCTAGACATAAAAAAAGCCTCTCCGAAGAGAGGCCTTTAATATAAACAACTATTAAGTTATTATCATCTATTAAGATGGTAATGTACTTACTGAATCCCAATTAGTTGAGTCAACAGTGATAACACCATAGAAGTCGTTTCTTACAACTTTCTTAGCGTATCTTGTCATCACACCTTTTCTTGGAGTAAAGTTAGTTGGGTCATAAACAAGTGGAGTCATGATTAACGGAATGTATGGAGCAAATACAGCACCAGTTTCAAGGAATTGGCTTCCTCTGAATCCCATTAAGATGTCTTTTCCTGTCCAATATGGGTTTTTGTAAATTGTCCATCTGTTCGACATTGAACCGATAGCAGTTACGCCCATTGCAAAGTTTGCAGCAGTTCCATCAGTGTTTGCAGTAAATCCAGCGATTGACTCTAGATAAGTTGCAACTTGTGGAGAGCATACAGCGAAGTTTGCACCACCTCTCATTGTTGATTGGTGAATTGCATTTGACATTGCTTGCATTTGTACACCTAACAATCCGAATAATTCATTGTAAGTAACGCCTGCAGTACCAATACCTGGAGCAGTAAAGATTTGGTTAAATCCATTTTGCTTTGCAGCTACCTGAAGCATTGAAAGAATTTCCATATCGATTTCCATCGTAATGTATTCCGATAACATAGAAGTTAATTCAGCTTCCGCATCGATTGAATGATATGCATTCAAATCTTGAGCAAATTCTGGTGACCACTTAACTTTAAGCTTTCTAGTCTTAGCAACTAAAGCCTCTTGAGTTAATTGTACTTCTAGTTCTGGAATTTCTAAATCAGTTCCAGTTGATGCACCCATTTCTGTGATATCTTTATCTTCAAAATCACCTCTTCGGTCAGCAACCAAAGTGTTTTTGTAGTAAAAAGCATGACCAGCAGCAGCTGATACACCACCAACGTTATTAAAGTCAGCAGCAACAACTTTGTCACCATCTAAACCTGTGAATTCAATTTGGCTCATATCAGTTGGAACGTTTAGTGGATGTCCTACATGTGAAGCAGTAAATACTTCAGTTCCAGAAGAACCACCAACAAGATAGAAAGCACCTGCTAAATCATAGTCTACATCCTGTGGAGTTCCACCTGCTAGTGCAGAGTCGAAGTCAAGAAAGTTTGTATTATCTATGTCTGAACCTGTCATTGCTATCTTTACTTTGTTAAGTGAATATCCAGCAGCTGGACTAGCTCCCATTGAGCCTGTTCCTGTTGTATATAAACCGTTATCTAATTGAGCTTTTCCTTTATCCGTAGTGTTTCCGAATAAGCTATCGCCTTTTACATGACGGCCTTTGCCAGTTCCACCAGAATCGCCACCATATTTGAAGTCTAACCAGAAAACTAAACCAGATGGTAAGTTCATTGGTTGAACCGAAACGAATTCCTTTGCAGATAATTCGCCAAAGATTCTTCGTACTAATGGAAGAGCAACTCCATTCCAGTCAGCAGCACCAGCAGCGGTGTTGTTTGCCTCAGAAATTAATTGCTTAGCCTGATTTTCTAAAAGAATTGCAGTGTTGTGTTTGTTGTACTCTTCACCAATTCCTTCTAAAAGACCAGTCTTTTCCCATTTCGTTACAAGACCTTTTGTTTCGTTTCTCTGAGCTCTAAACTGAGCTTGAGAATCTTGTAATAAATCGTTAATTTGATTTGACATTTTAAGTCTCCTTATTTCTATTAAATTATTTTAATCCTGCTAACCTTTGCATTCTATTTGCAAAAGTATTCGATTCAACAATTACATCTTTCGATGGCTTTGTAGAACCTTGTGCTCTAGATGCAAAGTTTTCATTAACTTTTTTCTTAGATTTATATCCTTGTAATGATTCAGCTAAAGTAGAATATACTAATTTAACTTCTCTTACAGAATTAGCTCTATCGAAAGTTTCGATTACTTTCATCTTTTGCGATTCGTTCAAGTTTCTAGCTCTAAATAATTTATTAGAATAAAGTAGTTTTGAATTCAATAAATTAACTTCGTTGATTTTTGACTTTAAGAACCTTATGGTCTTATAAGCCTCTTCCAATTCAGCTTCCTTTTTACCATAATTCTCTTCAACTTCTTCTTCTTCCTCTACAGCAACTTCGTCTTCTTCTTCCTGTAAAGATTTAATTATTTCGTCTAGGTCCATTTCCTCTTCAACTTCATCTTCTTCGCCTTCTGCTTTCAAAGCTTTTGCATTGTTGTCATTATCAGCGTCATCAGTTTGACCACCAACACCAACAGCGTCAGTAGTAGTTTCCTCTTCAACAGTTTCCTCTTCAGATTCTTCTACTTCCTCTTCTTCGTTCATGTCTTCGTCTTCTAATTCTTTGATAATTTCCTCAAGCTCAGCATCGTCTTCAGATACTTCCTCTTCTTCTGATTCTTCTAACTCTTCACCTTCTTCGTATGATTCATCAGCTGGTGCGTCTCCGCCCGTTTCTTCTGTTTCCTCATCCGCAGAACCTGTGTCAGCAGCGTCAGCAGTAGTATCAGCAACTGCAGCTTCGTCATCTTCGATTGATGTGTCAGTAGTTTCTAAATCTTCTTCTTCTGTCACTTCATCGTCCATTTCTTCTGCAATTTTTTGCGATAGCATAGATTGTAGTTTTGGAGTAAATGCTTCTTCTAAAGCAAGTTTTGCGTTTGCGATAGCCGTTGAACGAACAGCTTTAGCATCAGCAATTGCCTCTTTTAATAAGTCTTTTGACATTATTACTCTCCTAAAATTTGTTTAGTGAAATAAGGTTATTCTGAACCTTAATAGATTGTTTTTCTTTGAGATGCTGTGCTATATAGAGATAACGACATTTGTGCATCATTTAATACATTATATAAGTATATACATATTTACTCAAAATACAAAAAGGGAGCAAAAAATGCTCCCCCAATAAAACAATATATATTTTTAATTATACTGCCTTGCCGTTAATTATTGTTGTCCAGATATGGTTCTTCATAGCCTTCTTTTCTAATTTAACTTTATATGCTAAATTTCGAATTGCTTCTTTCTTTATCTTTCTTTTCTTAACGGAAGGTTTTACAAATTCTTTACGCGCTCTAAATTGTGCAACTGTATCTGCATCTTTCATTTGACGTTTAAGATATTTCAATGCTCGCTCTAAAGTTTCTGGTGAGTCATTTGGTACCTTTACGGCACTTGGACAACCTTCTACATAGAATTCGTATCTACCTAATTTTTTTCTGAATTTTCTTTTCTTACCACCTTGATTCGGTTGATAATCTTTTTTGTGCTTTTGATTTCTATTGTAAGCCATTTAATGTATTTTTAAGTTAAACCTTTATTTGTATATAATATAACTAAAAAAGCCGACATATAAAAATATATAGCGGCCTTTTTATAAAAGTAGCGATTTTTTTATTTAGGTATATTCGAACGCCAGTTATTTTTATCCAATACCTTTTTAGATGTTGTAAGCAATTGCTTATAGTATTCTTTAACTTCTCCTGCATATCTATTTACGTAATCTTTATACCAATTATCACCATCCTCTGTACCACCTTTTTTAGATTTTTCATAATTCCTTGTTTCTTTTGCAAAGTTTTCAAATGCTCTAACCATATCACCATATCTACTTGTGACAGAGTTATAATTATCCCACATTGTAATACTCATATCTTTTTTAATCATATCAGTAGAAAACTCAAATACTTTCTGTACAATTTTAGTTGCATCGTCTAACATTTTCTTTAATTCATTAGGACCTTTTGCAGCTACCATATCTTGCATTGCTTTTTTATATCTTCTAAGATTTTGGTCTTTAATTGTCTTAGCTTTTAGAAGTGCAGTTGCTCCTCGTTTTGCTTCTGCTCTTGCTGCTTGAATATCTTTGTTTGAAGGAATTTTACTTAAATCTATACTATAAATTGTATCTGCGACTTCATTATATCTTTTATAGTTATCAAGTTTTTTACCTTGATTACCAACCATGTTTCCTGAACCTTGACCTCTCCATCTACTGGTTGCCCAGTACATAGATTTTTTACCTATAGTAATACCTATAATACCTGGATATATAGACCCTTCCCACCCTGTTTGAAATGGATTTTCTTTTCTGCTATCTACAAGAAAGATATTCATGAAGTTATTGCTAGGATTAGCACCTTGTCTAATAGCGTCATCAGGCATATTAGCCCAATCAAAACCATTATTCTTTGCAGTTTGGGCAAAAAACTTTTTATCACCACCTCCAAACTTACTGAATACATAGCTGAGTGTTCTTGATTGAAACTTTTCTTGGAGTAATATCTTTTGGATTTCCTCTTTAATAAGACTTCTTATTTTATTTTCTATCTTTGACATTGATATTCTCCTTATTTATAGATTTGAACCGTGTCTTCTGATTTCCATAGACAGATTAGATAAAGCTCTTAAGATTTTATCCCAATGTTTTTTAGTTTTATCATATCCGTTTCTATCCTTGTAGCGCATTTCATTGCTAACTTTTTCTACTTCGTTTGATGCATTTGCTAATTTTTCTACAAATGGAGACCACTTCAGTTTAGGTGCAGCTTCTTTTACAGTTCGCTTCGCAGTAATTACATTTTGAAGACCTTCGAATGCTTCGTTAACTTGTTTCTGAAATTTGTTTTCAGTTTTAACAGCCTTAGTAATTGCAGCTCGTTTCTTTTTCAAGTATTTATCTTCCGCATCAGAATCACCATCATTGTCAACATCATCATCTTCTTTACCTACAGGGTCTAATTTTTCATCTTCTACCAATTCTTTTATTTCATAGTATTTACCAAGTTTATTTCCGATATCTTCAAATACAGATTCAAATCTCTGTTGTAATGTTTGAGCTTCTTTTGCAGTTGCTTCAAATACCTTAACCGCTTCACCAATAGCTTTAGTATCTCTTTTTATAGATACAGAATCAAACCAGTCATCTGAATTTTCTTGAACCATTTTGCTTGCATTTTCAGAAAGCTTTTTTATACTCTCAACCATCTCGGCGATTTCTTGAGTTTTATATATATGTTTACCATATTCATTAAATCTAGATACAGCCTCAAGAGTTTCTCTTTTTTCAGCCTCGGTCATTCTTTTATCACCTAGCGTAGATTCATGCAATTGGCGCTTCCATTTTCTAATATCGAATTTTGCCATTTTTATTTTCTCCTACTTGGCAACGAACATTTGCAAGTTAAATCGCAAAGCATTTCGTTGATTATACTATTTACCTTATCGTATTTACTACCTTTATAAATATCATTTTTTGATTCGTTAATTGGTGCCATAAAAGCTCCGTGAGTAGAAGGATTTGAAACAAAATCCCAACATACTAATTCGAAGTCAGGTTGTACCTCAACAGCACCTCCACCATCATCTTCATGTATTTCTTTTACCGAGCCTAAACCTCTAGAACTTATACCTAATTTAACACCAGCTTTTAATAATTCTTTTAATATATTACCTGATGGTGTACTTAATACTTCAACCGTTCCCATTAAATCATCATTTTTCCACCAAATCTTTTTTACATTATGAGAAACGTTTTGTAAATTTACAACAGACGATTCTGGATGGTCTAATTCTCCAAGAGCTCTGTTTTCTGCTATTTGTATTTCAGCGTATTTCTTTGCCTCTCGCATCAAAGTCTCTTTTGGATATATTCGTCCATTTTGATTTTTAGCTTCTGCTCTTTGTAATACACCAGATACAATTACTCTACCATTATTTTTTCTTTCTGACTCAGTTATCATCTGAGGTGTTATGTCGAAAGTAGAATAATCTATTAAAAGTTGTTTTGCCATTTAGAATCTCCTAAGTCTCTCACTTATTCTCATCATTCTCTCAGATATTTTTCTAAGATTACCTCGAGTGGATTTCCAGTATTGTGTGCTACTAACACCATCTTCGGTTTTGAGCTTTATATTTTGATTTATCGTTCTTTCAATTTTATATAATTGAGAAGCAACTTCTTTTATTGCCTTATTAACTTTTTGTTTTGAGCTAAGACTTTCATCTGTTTTATAGGCCTTATATGATATTTCGTTCATCATTTTTGACATCTTCATAAAAACAGATTCATTTTTCTTTTTCTTTTTTTTCTTAAAAGCCTTAGGAGTATCGTAAGCTTCACCACCACCTGTGACATTTAACTCATCTAATTCCTCTTCGCAATTTTCGCAATAATCATCTTCAAACATTTTATCAAGTTTTTTATTTAATGACATTAGCTACCTCCTTAATTAAATCATAAGTTCTTAATACAGATATAAAATGAGAATCTTTTATACTTTTTTCACCTTTTATATTTTTAAGCTGATTACTTACTTCTTTAAGCTTTATTCGTACAACTTTATTTTTAACAAATTTGGATGCCTTGTCTAATTTTTTAGTTGTTGTATTAATTTCTGTATGGATATATTCTTTAAGCTTTTGAGTATTAGATATATTTTCTATATATTCTTTTAATAAAGATTTTTGTTTTGTACCTAACCTACCATATTTTTCGTTGAACTTTTCTAAAAGAATTTTATATGATAACATACGCACATCTTTATCTTGTTTTTTGTATATATCATATGTTTCATCTACTCTAGATTTTTCTTTTTTAGAATTTGTGATTGCCTCTACTAATGAATATCTAAATCTAACCTGATTAGATGGAGACGCACCTTCAAACAAACAATATATTGATGCATTGTTAGAATAATTTGACACCTTAGACTTAAAAAACTCTTCTATATTATAATTCTTTTTTATTTCCTTAATAAGATTATATTTCTGCTTTCTTAAAGTAGAGTTTGATAGTTTTTTTCTTTCCTTTAATACAGCATCTATAAATTTATCTGCTCTAGACTCTGTTTTGAATTTTTCTTTCAAAAGTGTTTGGTATAATCCAAGCTCTCTTTTTAGTGTCGTATTTTTCTTAAAGAATTCTTTTATTATATTTATTGCAGGTGAGTTTTCAATACCGTTCACTGTATCACTCGTGACCTGTCTAACAAGTAGTTCGAATAAGATACCTGTATTTTTGTATTTTGAATGTTTTACTGCCAATTTCTTTCCCTTAATATATCTTTATATATACTTTTATATCTAATAAATATCACGAAACGTATTAAATATCATCTTTTAATATATTTTCCTCGTTTAGTAAAGTTGATTTTAATTTTTTATTTTTACCTAGTTCATCGAATATATTAACAGCTAGTCTTCTTCGCTCTTTACCTTCGAATTTTCTTAAATGCTTATTATTTTTTAATTTTCTATCTCGCTTTCTCTCTTCTTTTGCAATAGTGTCCCTACCTCTTGCGGATTTTTGAGTTCCATATTTAGGACCTTCTTTTGGTCTGCCTTGTCCTGGTTTATTTTTTTCAGAAACATCTTCTGACTCTCCCCACATATCTTCTACATCATCGGGCTTAGGTTCAAATCCACCTTCCTCTCCTGCAGGTGGCTGTGCTCCGTGTTGAAGAGCCCAGTCGGTTGCGATTGCTTCTCCAGATTTAACAGGGTCGTTTCCATTTTCAAGTTCATTATGACGGAAATATCTTTTTCTATCTTGTACAACACCTCGCTGCTGTTCATTCATCTCCTCTTCTGTCATATTCAATATATTTTTATATGCCCACTCTTCTGAAATTATTCTACCTGTTTTGATTGATTCAATTAAATCTAATTTTGTCTGCCAAAGTTCTATCTTTTCTTGTTCATGAATTGTTGATGAGTTTGTTAGTTCTAAATTAAAATCAACTAAATCCTCTTCTGTAAATCCTTGAGAGTATAGATGTACCATTGCAACTTTAGTTAATTCTGAAATAAAAATTCTTTGAATTCTTTCAACAGTTCTCGCAAATCTAACATCTTGAGCGGCAAGAGTTGCTTTACCTTCTACTCCCTCTTCATATCCTAAAAATGCTTTTGGTATTTTTAGAGCTGCAAACATTCTCTGCTTTAGATAATCGACATCATCAATTCCACCAAATTCCATTCCAGACATCGTATCTATTTCTGTACCAGTATTGCCACCTCGAACTGGAAGATATACGTCTTCCATCATATTTGCCATGTTAAACCTCAAGTTATATTGTCCAGTTTTAGGGTCTATATAAGGAGTTTTTTTCATTTGTGATATAACTCTTTGCATATATGTATCTACCTCATTTGGAGGTATATTTCCAATATCTATTTTATATATTCTTTTTTCTGGAGCTCGCATGATTCTGTGAATTAGCATTGCGTCTTCCATAAGAGTTAATTGCTTGTATGTTTTTCTTGCTGGCTCAATCATTGACTTACCATAAGGTAAAAAATTCATATCGTTTAATAGTCTAAAATGAGCTACTTCATAATTACCATATTTTGTCTGCACCGATGTTGCTTTTGTTTGCCCTGCATGTCCTCCCATTGAAGGGTCGTGCATAAATTCAACTAATTCTGGATTTGATGGGTCTATGCCTTCATTTCTATACATCTCATAAGGTGACATAGCTTGTACATTTGTCACACCTACAGTTTCTGTTATATCCATTTTAAGATATAAGTCTCCATACTTACACATATTTCTAACCCAAGGCCAAGCATTAAATTCTATATTCAATACATCATAAAATAGATTGTACAATACCTTTTGTACCTTTTCATTTTCTGTACTTATTGTAAGAACATTTCCATATTCATTTTTAAGTGTAGATTCGTCTGCATAAATATCTAGCGCAGAAGATATAATAGAATCTTCGTCCATCAATTCATAATCTGTATATAATGAAAGTCGTAGTGTATGAAAATTAGCTTGCTGATTATATCCATAGTTATCACTTTGATATATTCTATTAAATCTATCAATTAGTCGATTAGTAGCAAGCTTTTGATTTGATTGTACTTTTGATAAATCTGCTATTTTTAATCCTTTGTCTGTTCTTCTGACTATTGTTCCTGTTGAAAATAATCTTCTTAATCTTCCGAAAAATGTTTTATCTGTCATTTTATTTTAACTCCTATAATAGCCAGGTTAAATCTTCCTCGTCGTTTCCTATTTTCTGGCTCCACGGATTCTCTCCTGTAAAGTCAGTGTCTTTGTATGCGCCTTTGGTATTTGTTATACTATCAATAGCACTTTTATTCATTGCCAAACCTTCATTGTGCAATCTTAAAGCGTTATCTCTAACATACATTGCAATAGAAAACGCAATTGTCAAATCGTCATTATATCCTCTTTGAGCTTCTGCTTTGTGTCCATTCCAAATGAATACAAATAGCTCATCGATGAGTCTTTGCGACTTAACAATACACGCCTTTTCCCTAAAATAAATATCAAGTTTCGATATCAAAAGGGGACGAGTGCGTGAGGATGTAGTAAATCCTGGTGTCATATTTTCTTTGTTTTTTAGGTCATAACCTTTACTTAATTGTGTTGCTGCGTCATGAACTCCTTCATGTTTGTATGTATAATAAAGATTTCTATAACCTCTATCTATAGCAGGTTGAATTGCAGCCCAACCTATATTTGCATTTTCTACAACCAACAGAGCTTCATTATATTCTGTGGCTATATTTACTAACATATTACCGAATTCTTTAGTAGGTGTCTGACCTTTGAATTCTGCAACTTGTGTCATTGTTTCTATTTCTATAACATGAAAAGCAGAATAATCACTAGAATCTCCTCTAGCGACATCAGCTACTACCATATATTTTTTTGTATAATCTGGATATTCCCAAATCCACATTTCATCGTTACGGCCTCTTTTTTCGATTGGGTCGCAACATTGATTTTCCTCATACCACTGTAATAAATCACCAGCGATTACAGTATTACCAGAAGATATAAAATCGCAGTCACATTCTTGTGCTGCCATCTTTTCACCTAGCAGCTCCGTTTGTAAATTTCTCCAATCCTGGTCTCTTTCTGGATGCAACGTCCAGTGTAATTTTATATCATTAAATTTACCTTCACCTCTTTCTGCTTCTTGCCAAACTCTATGAAATAAGTTCCCTGTACCATTTGGTGTTGATAGCAATACAGCTTTACCACCAGTTGCTAATGTCTGCTGTGCTGATGTCCATATCTCATCTATTTTATCAATAAATGCAGCCTCGTCTATAACAAGAAGTGATAGCGCTTCAGACCTTGCAGCGTCTGGTGAAGATGATACAGCTTTTACTTGCGAACCGTTTTTGAGTCTAAGAGAAAGTCTGTTGTCTTCTTCTGAACCTACTCTTAACCACGAAGGTAGCATTTCGTGCATTACCCTGATTTTTGTAATAAGATTTTTTGCAGTGTCTTGTTTTATAGCAATTACCAATACATTGAAGTCTTCATTAAATACCATATTCCAAACAGTTAATCCAGCAGTCAATGTAGATATTCCCATCTGACGTGATTTCAGAATTATATTAAATCTATTTTCTTTTAATTGTATTAATGAATCTTCTTGGAATGGATATAAATCGAATTTTATTTTTCCTTTAATAGGATGTTGGATATAACAATACTTACGCATAAAGTATACCGGGTCCTTAGAACACCTAATATACTCCTTAACGAGCGCTTCTTTTATTGTTTGCTTTGCCATAACCTGTATATATAAATATATATGTTTTTAGTTTTAATTGATTTGACCAGCTAAATAAATTGCAGTTGATGTACCTGCAACACCTATTACTATACCAAACCATCTTTTATTATACCACCTGTCTGCTATTTTCAATCTATCATCATATAATTTAATTTGGTCATTTAACAAAATTATTTCATTTGCTTTATTAAGCACCAAATCTTCGCAATTTTTATTCAGGTCTTTTAAGTTGACTATTTGAAATTCTAAATCTGTAATTAAAACTGTCTTTAGCGAATCTTGTAATTCAAGTGTGTCGACGGCTAAAAAGAAAGCATCTAATTCTGATTGTGGTATTTTAACAATTTTATCTTGAGCAAAACAATTTATTGATAAAATTGTCGCTAATATAAATAATAAATTTTTCATTATTTTTTACTCCTATATTTTCTTTCGAAATTAGATATAGCTTTTCTAGCATTAGTAGAATCTACCTCACTAAGCTTTTTCTTAGTTTCTTTTATTTTTGTATCAGTCTTTTTTATTTTCTTTTTAATAACTTTTTTTTCTTTTTTTAACTTCTCTTCTTTCTTTTTATTATCTTTAAGTTTGTCTTTATTATCTTTCAAGTCTTTCTTAAATTGCTTTTTACTTCCCGACCCTGCAGACATAGCAAAGATTCCTAAAATTACTGCACCTATTGCAAGTAAAATTTGCCATAACTTTTTCATTTTTTATCTCCTTGTTTTTCTATTAATTTTTCTAAATTTTCCTCTTCTTTTTTCATAAACTCATTAAATTTTTCAATCATATAACTTTTATCTTTTTCGTTCATCTCACTCCAATCTTCTACAAGACCTGCTTCTGTTATATAATGTTTAGAGTTTACATTTTTTATATATTCATCGAAAGCTTGTTTTCTTTCTTTTTTCCAAGATACAAAATTCTTTTTTACATTTTCAACTAACCAATTATTATATTCACCAGAAGCCATCATTTGAAATTCTATTTTAGATTGACACGAAAGACAATGGCCATATCTTATATACATAAACTTATGTTGAGATTTATTCATTGAACCTCCACAGCTCGGACATGATATAGGTATTTTTGCATATTCTCTTGCCCTGTTAAGCTTTCTTATATTCTGCTTCACGCCATTTTTTATGGTCCAAGTTCTTCCTTTCTCTTCCCAAACTTCACCTTCTTTTTTCTTATTTTTATACTTCTTATAACCTGCTTGCTTTTTTGTTTGAGAGCCATAATCACCTGTGACCAAGTTTCTCATTCTTTGTATTTTTGCTTTATCCATAACCTAAAAATATATCATTCCTGTAATTTGATTAATTGGAGCGAACGCTCCTGTAAGTTTATATGTTTTTCCTTTATATATAAATACCAAACCTTCACTTGGTACTATTGATTTCATGCCTCCGATTGAATTTAATTTGTTTAGTTGTTGAGATAGTCTATTTATTTTTTTAATATCGCCTCCTGACCTTACAACTGAAATTGCAGATTTAATTTGCTTTCTTATATTTTGCACAGCTTTATCAGGATTTGCTGCCAAAAACCCTTCTGCATTTTTTAGAACCTCTGCACCTAATTCAAAAAATAATTTTTCAAATGGAAGCATGTTCTTTTTAACTTGTGCTTGGTGCTTTTGTTTATCTACATCAACTGCTTTTGCTAGAATTTTTTCATCACTTATATTCTTTTTATTTAATCTAAAAGATTTATCGAAAAACGCCCATCTTTTAACTAACCCCATCTTTATTCTATTTTCTACTTTGCCAATTTTTTTATCTACAAATTGCTCCCAATACGCTTGATGATATTCAGCAAAAGTATTAGAATCTGACATATTATACTTTGACATTAACTTACTTAGCTTTCCTATAAAGTATGGTTTTTTAGCAGAATAATCCTGATGAGGATTTACCTTAAGAAATTGAGGGCCTATGATACTAAAATTCTTTTGTACATTTGCATCAACTTGTTTAATCATTCCTGCCAACATTCTAGCCCCGTCACTTACTGCACCTACAGCAGAACCATTTTTATATTGTAGTACATTGTGAAATTGTAAATGTGGTGCGTCATAACTAATTACATTTGCAGAAGCTGGCCACATAATTTCCATATTTACCCAATTATTACCATCGTCAAATACTTTTTTCTTTTGCTTTGCACTTAATCCTCCAATTGCTTTTGTCAAATCATTCATAGCATAATTAAATGCTTTTTCTATATTACCTCTACCTGCAAATTTTGTTGCAATTGACTTTGCATCAACACCTCCTCTTTTAATATCACCAGAGTTTCTTGCTGCTCGCAAACCATTATTCCAAGTTATAAATAAATTTTGACCATCTGTTTTTTCTGTTGCTGCAGATTCTAAATCTAGTCTACCTTGAAGCGAAATATCTATGATTTGCTTAAAATCACCAAACGTCAAACCTTTATCATCAAATGGGTGAGACATATGACCATAGGCTCCGCCTTCTAAAAGTAGACCTTCAGTTAAAGTATCGGGTTCTCTTATTGGCTCTTTTTTATTCGATGTTGCAGATATTTCTGCACCTAAATAATTTACGAATTCATATCCAACTCTAGTTGCAATATATTTAGACCAACTTGCCCATCTCTTAAATGCATCTCGACCTTTTTTGTCTGCAAGTCTGTTAGTACCTGCGATAGCACCTGGAACTCCAACGGGCCAATATGATACTGTACCTGTAGGACCTCCTGACATATCTGTTTTGAACTCTGTTTTATGGTCAAAAAATTCTTCTGTGCCTGTTAAATAATTTAGAACTTCCATACCTCTGTTGATATGTTTCTCAATATATTTTCCAAACTTTTTCCAAGATTTTTGATTTCCCCAATACCCTCTTGGTCCATCATCTATACTACCACCTGAAGTTTTGTTTTCTTTTAATAATTTTGGTATATCGAAATAATGACAAAATCCTTCAACGATTTCATTAAGAGCTTCTAGTTTTTTAACAATCATATTATAATTTTTTGTATGACCAAATACGCCTTTGAATAATTTTGTCTTTTCTTTTTTATCTAATGATTTATCTCCAAGTGCTTTTCGTATAGTAGTACCACTCATCTCTCCATAACCACTAACGCTTAAACTAACATGAGGTGCTATAATTGTATATGCTCCATCTTTATATCCTACTTCAGCTTTTCCTTTCCAGGGTCTAAAAAATTTACCACCTAATCTACTTGCATCTTTTTTACCTACCATAAATACTGCAGCGGTAGTTTCTGGGTCATATTTCTTTAAGATTTCTGTAGCCTGATATGGATTTTTAACTTGTACTACATTTGATATTCCGTGTGAATTTATTATCTTTTTCTTTTCTGAAAATGAAAATGGAGATTTAGGCAAACTAACTTTACCAGATGTTGCTACATAAGCTTTATCAAATTGACCTGTTAACCATCTATAAGTTTTTGCATGATGTTTTCCCATAGGTTGGAACCTACCAGGATATATAGCAATAATTACTTTTATTTTAGATTCTTCTGTAATTATCTGTTCTGCAAGCCATTTTCCTAAACTCATTTTAGAGCTCCTAACCATTTTCGTACTTCCAATTCTTTTTTAATCCATTTTTTAGCAATATGATTTTGAATTGGTCTATTAACAAATTGCATAGCTTTAGATTTTACTTTATCTTCAAATTCTTTATATTCACTATTATCTACAATTAACATATTACTTCCACCAAACAAGCTTTGATATTTACCAAGATTCTGATTAACTTCTTGCCAAGCTTTTTTAACAATATCTTCTGGTACTTTTCTATCTCTCTTTGCATTTCTTTTCAAAGCAACTTCAAGGTCCGTATTTACAAATACCATATAACAATCATATCCCTCATCTTGTAATTGCTTTTTCATTTTTGCTATTTTATTATAGTTTTTACCTGTACCATCAATCAGCATTCCTAGTTTACTATTGATAAACATTTGCATCCGCTTCTTTGTTAAAACTTTTGCTTTATCTCTTACCTTAGCATATTGTTTTACTTTTGCTTGTGATAGATTTCTTAAATCTTTTGGCAATCCCATCTTACTTAATAGTGATTCAAATGCTTGGTCTGAATTTACACCTTTAAGTCCTTTTGCAGAAACAAACGGTCTTTTTTCTGGCATTCCAAAAAGAGTGGACGCTGTATATGATTTTCCACTACCAGGTCCTCCAGCAGTAAATACTGCTTTGAATATACCTGGGTCGTATACTCCTTCGTTTAATATATCGAATAGCTTTATCATCTTATATAAATATCACCCATCAGCTCTTATTGACCATCTATTTCTACCATCTGTAATTTGTAAAACTCCATTTTCCAATACAGTGAATGTTAAATTGCTTGCTTTACTACCAATCTTTGTTGCATATGTTGCTGTATCTGCTGTTCCCGCAGTTGTTGCATTAGCTGCAGTACCTGCCCATGTAAGCTTAGCATTTGTTTGATTAGCATCAACACCTGGAAGGCTTATGTTTGCACTTCCATCAAAACTAACTCCACCAATTGTTCTTGCAGTTTCTAATGTTGTTGACGTTGCAGCATTTCCAGTCGTATCTTGATTACCGGCTATATTTACTCCTGGTAAATTTATATTCGAACGGCCATCAAAAGCTACACCTCCGATATTTCTTGCAGTAGATAATCTCGATGCTCTACTAGTAATTGTTTGTCTATTAGCATCTAATGATTGTATTCCTTCAGTCGAGTCATATTGAAGATAACCTAATACAGTGCTTCTATTACTAGAATCTCTAAATTCAATTGTGTTGTCTGTTGTTATAATATGGTCAAATGAACCAGTACAGCCAGTTCCTGCAGAAATATCTCCACCTGCAGTTATAGAACCTGTTGAGTGGATTGTGCCTGATGCAGATATACTACCGCTTCCTATAAACATATCGGAACCTTTAACTCTAATATCTCCGTTTATTATAGCAGTAATTCTTTCACTAACTTTTCCTAAAGTTATTGTTTCTTTACCAGCCCTTGCAACTATCTCTTCTGCCTGGACTGAAACTCCTGAAAGTGCTGCACCTTGTATATCACCTGTAGCTGTAATTGCTCCTGTTGTATTTATACTATCTGTAATGGTTGTTGTCCCGGTTCCAAATGAACCCGTTAGTGCATAAACAGAGCCAGTTGCTCGTATATCTCCAGAAGCCGAAACACTACCACTTGACAAAGTAATGTCAGAACCTTTAATTCTTAATTCTCCATTAAGTATAGCAGTAACGCGTTCGGAAACTTTTCCTAAAGTTATTTCTTGTTTTCCAGTTCCAGCTAATATCTCATCTCCGCGGACTGTGACACCTTCTATTGTACCTAGTGCTGTAATACCACCTGTTGTAGTTATGCTGTCTGTTATTGTGGTTGTGCCAGTACCAAAACTTCCTGTTAGTGCGTACATAGAGCCTGTAGCTCGGATATCTCCAGATGCTGAAACATGGCCGTTTTCTAATGTAATATCAGAACCTTTAATTCTTACTTTTCCAGTAGCTTCTAAATCTCTTGTATTGATATCATTTGCAGTGATTGTTGAACTTGCACTTACTATTGAAGCTGTAATTGCTGATACAAATGTCGATGCACCTTGCTGCTGGATTGTGCCATCATTTTCAATGTGGTTTGTACAGTGAAAAGTTTTAGATGTTATTTTACCAGAATTGTCATTATTATCTAAAGATTGAAAACCAGCAGAAGAGTCAAATTTTATTGAACCTAATTTAGTACTTCCATCTCTAAATTCTATAGAGCCAGTTGATGTAATAATATGGTCAAATGAACCTGTACCTCCTTCACCAGCTGATACATTGCCTCCTGCTACAAATGAACCGGTTGTTAGTATATCTCCAGAAGCAGATATATTACCAGCTTCTAATGTAATATCAGAACCTTTAATTCTTACTTTTCCAGTAGCTTCTAAATCTCTTGTACTTATTGTAAGAGACTGTATATCTCCACTTGAACTTATATTACCTGTTGTTTCTATATTGTCAGTTATAGTAGTTGTACCAGTACCAAAAGAGCCAGTTAAAGCATATATAGAACCAGTTGCTCTTATATCTCCAGAAGCTGAAACATGACCATCTCCAATTGTAATATCAGAGCTAACTACTTTTAATTTACCATATAAAGTGTGAAGTTGATTATCTCCTGATGTTCCGTATGTTAGTACTCCACTACCAGTTAAATCTTGAACTGCTGTTATACTACCTGTTATTCCTACATTTCCTGCTGAAATTTGAAGAGATGAACCGTCTATCTTTGTTCCGTATGAATCAGAACCAAGTACTATATTTGTTCCTAATGATGCAACTGCTTGTTTATTTGCTGCATAGAATTGTGTTCCGTGTATTATAGTACTTGAACTTATTATACCTGATGCTGTTATGCTTCCAGTAAATTGATGCGTCGATGCAGCACTAGAACCAACTTTTATACCTCCGTGTACTTGCAGTCGATGCGAATCAATTGCAAATTCAGCTCCTCCTTTTTCACTTATATTTAATGTACCTCCATAAGGAACTTTTATTCTTTTTGTAAATATATCTCCACTTGCAGATATGTCACCAGAGACTGATGTATGTGCACTAAGTGCTATACCAGCTGGAACTCCGGTATCTGTATTTGGTCCAATAAATTTAGCTAATGTTGTTGAATAGGTCTTGAAGTGAAACATATTAGAATCTGCAACATTATCAAGATTACACATAAACGTCCAATTTCTATGTGCAGCATGTGAAGAGTCTTGTCCATCATCATTCCAATATGCTACACCTGTATCATCTATTCTAAATAATTGTGTATTTGTCCATCCATTTCTTACTTTATAATATGTGGTTGAACCTTGATAGTTTGCCGATTCAATAGTATGAATTATATTTCTATCAGATGATATATCTACTGCTGATGCACCAGACTTATATATCAAAAGTGCATTATCAGCGAATACACCTGTGAGGAATTTTCCTCCTAAACTACCAGATACAGTTCCTGTAAATGTATGAGTATCATCTGCAGAATTTCCAAATATGGTCGAACCTGATGTTGATACAGTTGTACTTTCTGTTACGACATATGAATTTGCTATTAACGTTCCTTGAACTATTACATCACTTCCACTAAATCTTATAGGCTGAAGTCTGCCTGCACCGTCATATACATTTTCACCGCTCGTGTGCAACAATCGCTGATATGTATCTTGAATGTTAGAACCCGATAGATTTGGTAACGCCATTACCTATCTCCTATTTTCTTTTGTCTAAGACTTTTATAACTTTTTCTATAACCGCGCCTTTCTGATTTTCAGTTATAGGATTTTTTTGTATATATGTTGCTACTATATTATTAAGTTTGTTCTTTTTAATATGTAGATTTTTTATATTTATTCTTTCTTTTATTAACATTTTTATTATATTAATAATATGTTGTTTTTCCGTAAGTGTAGGCTGTGATAATATACGTACCGTACTTTTAGATTCTTTTACTATTTTTTTATTTTGAGATTTTACTTCAACTGTGACTTTCTTACTTGCTTCAACTTTGAATTCTGATTCCCAAGGAACGAAATAAGTGTCTTCGGCAATGACTTCTAATCTTATCGAGCCTTTTGTACTTTCGTCAATTAAACCTTTTAGTCTTTTAACTGGTATTTTTACATTGCCCGAGTCAGATATCGTACCTTTGAACATTACATCAAATCCATCTGCTTCAACAACTAACCTTGCTTTTGACTTTTTTAATGAAGCTCCTTCTAATTTTATTTTTGCTTCAAAGTTTTCTATTTTATCAGTATATAATTTGTACATTTCTTTTTATCTCCTCGGCTATTAATTCGATATCATCTATATATAATTCTATGTTTTCGACTTCTTTTTCTTCGTCGTATACCTTTATTCCTTTTCTCCACATAACAAGTTTTATTACTTGTTTTCGTTTCTTTTTATCTTTATCTTTTTCCCATTTAGGTTTACTGCTAATTCCACCGCCTTTAATCTCATCTAGAATTTCTACTACAAGGTTCCATATATGAGGATTTTCATTCCATTTGAACTCTGCTTTATTCCATTTAATCTTAGTAGCCATATATAAATATCAAATTTTATTATCTTAAAGTTAGCGTAACACTTGCGCCGCCTGCTGCAAATGTGACTGTGTTTCCTGTCCTGTTATACGTCATTGTGCACCCATTAAATACTACAGTACCACCTGCTGTCACGTCTGCTGCAGCGTTAACACTACCTGTCGTATCGACATCACCATCAACCAGAATGTCTCCTTGAGTTGTAATGCTCGATGCTGTAATATATGACGCTGTAAATTGACTAACTTGTATATTCGGTGCGCCTGTTAATCCTGTTGCGTTTCCAGCTAAGTTGCCTTTTACGCCTGCTGATGCAGTTATCTGTGATGCATTTACTGCGCCTGTAAAAGTAGGATTGTTTATAGGTGCTTTTAACGGTAGAGTAGCTTCAATAGAATTAAACGAACCTGATATACTTCTTGCTAATCCTGGTATTTTTGTTTCAGTTGATAATTTAACTGTGACTGGTATATCTAATGCTTCTTGTGGGTCCGTAGTACCTATTCCTATCTTACCACTAGATGATATATATAAACCTACCGCATCATTAGAAGCTCCTAATGACGTTGTTGAAAATATATTAAGACTTCCATCGTCCTCCATTGATATTGCAAAACCTTGCGTTGCAGATGATGATGGTTGTTGTACATAGAATTGTTCAGTAGCGCCAAAAGACGATGTAAATATAGAAGCCGAACCTACAGGAATACCTTGAGAATTATTTACATTTGCTTCTGTATGATATGTCAAAATTAGGTCACTACCTGATTGTGAATAATATGTAAGATGTCTAGACGAACCTGAAAAATAACCTGAAGCACTACCTGAAGCTATTAAATCTAGGTTGCTTGATGAATACCAAGTCGTATGCGGATAGATACCTGATTGCGTTACAAAAATTATTGATGAACCTGAAATTGTTGGTGTATAAGGCATTATTCTTTCTCCAATTCTTTAATTCGCTTGCTTAGATTATCTATAGTCTCTTGTTGGTCTTGTACAGATTTTATTAATAGTGGTATAAGTCTTTCTGGTGCAACTGTCATTGGGTCAGTTTTTGGGTCTCCATATTCATCGCCTCTTGCAGCCTGAGGATATACCTCCTGTAATTCCTGTGCTATAAAACCTGTCTGCTTATGTGTTCGGTGGCTGCCTGATTGATTTGTGAACCAATAGTCTCTAACTTTTATTTTCATTAAATCATCTATAGACCATCTTGTATCTTCTATCTCCTCTTTCAATCTTCCATCGGATGCATATTCTATTACAATTGTATTTTGATACGATTGACAATCTTTTCTTATACCTCCTGCGAAAATTTGCTCTCCCCAATTACAAGGGTTCATCATATTACCATACATACTCCAGTGGTAAAACGATATATAATATGCGTTTGGCAAGCCATTAGACATATATGTCTTAGTTGCCCATCCAGCTGATTTAGGCTCTAAATATGAAGTTCCCATTATAGGTCCTGGTAAAGCTCCCATCTTACCGCAAGAACTATCAGATTGTTGTGGAAGGCCTTCCATGTTGACTTCATCAGCTATATCCTTACCTTGAGGTACAGTACCTGTCATAATTTTTATACCGTGACCTGAGCGTTCATTACTACCACACGATAACTCGTCCTGTGAACCGCAATTACTACATGTTTGCGGTACAGGTGGTGCCGTTGTATTAAATATCGCTGCATATTTAACTCCTTTGGATGGCTCTAAAAACTCTCTTGTCCAATTATTTACTTGCAAATAAGTTTTTTCTCCATACCAATTATAATAACCAGCACCAAATGCTGGATTGTCTTTTCCATTATCACCAGCTGGTGCTACTGTCACAGGCGCTTCTAAGTAAAGTGAACCTGATGGCCAAATTATGCGGTCATCGTCTGCCCATCCAGACCTAGATACTTCATAACCTAGTATTGGAGCATTTCCTGCGTTTGCAAACCAAGTTGCATGACCCTTTGAACGTATTGTATCTCCACTTAATCTTATACTCCAAGTATATGGACTTAATGAAGTTCCACTACCTCCATCGCCAATGTTGATATTGTCGTTTGAAAAGTAATCGTTAAATGGGTTGATTGACACATAAGCCTGTGGTGTTCCTACACCAACGCTATTGTAAGATGAAGGGTTGTTTTGACTACGCATTCTCCATGCAGCACCATTATTGTTAATCAAATATGAAGCACCAGGACCAGAACCAGGACCAACAATTTGAATACCGCCATCACCACCAAGAGAAAATACTTCTCCATTTGAAACTGTGACAGAACTACCTCCTATTAATGAAGCTGTAAAAGAATTCATATTACCGCTACCACCTCCAGCAAGATTTCCGTCAATTGTCAAGATTTTTGTTGAACTAGTTCCAGACATAGTTGTAAATGAAGTTGATATACCACCTGAACCTGTAATTATAAACGCATCCTTAGTACCTACAACATAGCTAGAGCCTGTAAGATAGTTTTGAGCTGCTATTGCTGCATCTTCAGCAGAATGAGTTGCTAAATAACCATCACTACCTGTAAATAATTCTACAGCACCATTAAATTCTACAACGCCATTAAAAGAAGCTGTTTCAGTTATATTTAATAAATTTGTATGAATATGCGTAAATACAGTTGTATACTCATTTACCCAAGGTACTTTATTTATTACAGCTGTATAATTTGATATTTCACCATAGTCATTATAAAATTCAAACTTAAAGTCGAGTGCGTCAGGATTACCTACATTAGCTTTTACAGTTGGAAATATAACATCCCAAGAACCAGGAGTATATCCTTTTCTATCCCAGGGTTTTATTGATATATCCCAAAAGTGCCATATACCTGACTCTATCTTGAAACAAGGTTGGCCGAATTCTGTACCATCTGCTTTGAATATAAATTTATATCCAATTTCTCTATCGTTGTCATGTTTATCATAATCAACATGTTTTTTTCTAGTTGATATATCTTCTATCTTACCTATATATTTTCCAAGAGAATCAGTGCCATCAGTAAACGCAGAACCTGTCATATAAATTCTAAGTTTAGGGTCCAATATAACTTGGTCAGATATAGATGTCCAGGTTGGAGAAACAGTTTTTACAGAAACAGCTTTGAATGACAATTCATAAAATTGGTCCTCATAGAAAGAAGCAGATTCCTTAGCTTGAAGCCACCAATAAGCAGTTCCATCAAGTTCAAGCGCTTGTACATTAGTACCTATTAATAAATTATCATTAGTAGGTGGGTTTTCAGTAGAATCACCTTGAGAGTAAATAGACATTGAAGGTGCATTAGTTCCAATACCTATAACCTCCCAATACTTTTCTAAAGTATCAATATCTACACCAGCACCCCATTGAGAAAAATCACCTAAAGGCATTCGTGTCTTTTCATAATCACGTCTAATTAAAAGCTCTTGAGTTTCAACTGCATTATCTGATGCTAGTACCCAATCGAATGGAGCTTGCCAGTTTTTCATATAACATTTTATTCTTGTTACGTCACCTGTAAGAGGTTCTAGATTATCGAAATGTACATGTGCATATGAATTTCTAATCTCCTCTCCTTGAGAACCTGTAGGGTCAGCACTATAACTCTGTGGCATTTGTGACCATATTAATTCAAAGCTAGATGAAGCAAATTCAAAATGTTCAAATTCCTGATATTGTGTTGCAGTAGTACCTTGATATGTTGTATGGGGCTCTGATGTCCTTGCCTCAAATGGAGATATCACCTCAAATATGGTTGTCATATAAGCACCCGGTGTGAATGACATTGTAGGTATCGTTGGTGAGCTACCTAAATAAGCTACATCTTCAAAAAGCCCATCACCTATTTCGTCTTCTGCGTAGTGAGGTGCAGACGAATATCCATTTACAGATGAAGGTCTTGGCTCTTGTGGGTCTCGAACAATCAGTAAGCCTCCTTCCATATCTTTTGTAAATCCACCAAAATCTAATATATTTGTACCGCTACCACCGTGAGCAGTTACGAAAAACTTACCTCCGTTTTTCTTATAAGATACTTTACAGTCTGTATTGACACCTGTTTTTAATTCATAACTTGCTGTAGGATTTCCTTCCCATCCACCAACTGAAGAAGATAATGAAGGGTTAAAGTGAAGTTTATAAAATGGCTTTGATATTTCTTTTATTGATATCTGAGGTTTTTCTGTATCACTATACGTAATAGGTGATTTATTAGGCATGTGAGGCTTTGCTGTAAAAACTCTTGTCCACTTAAAATTTGGTATACCTTGCCACTCCTGTGGTATTGCTTGTCCATTTGGTGCGACGGTTGCAGTACCAACTATTGTTACGATAACGTCACCCGATACTGTTTCGGGCATTATTTCTACAGATATCACTCTTTCATGAGCATCGTTATTCAAATCAAAAATTTGAGTTCTGACTATTTCACCTGTAGAATCTATTGCCTCAATTATCAATTCAGTACCAACTTCCATAGTATCTGAATTACCTCTAATAGCTATAAGATTTTTACCTGCATGTAGATTAAATGTAGGGTCATAATCAAGTCTAAGATAATCACCTGACTTGTCGTCGAAGTCGTCGAAATAAACATCCATATTATACGCATCTCTAAAAAAATACGTACCTTTCAGTGTGTCTAGATCGAGCTTTTCAATTATATTCTGCCTTGCTCGCTGTCTTAAATTATATTGTGGCATTCTATTCTCCTAACATATATAAATATCAGTTAGTTTACAATAACGTTACTAAGACCTTTATTGACATTAATTTCCATAAGTCCATCAACCATATCCTTCATAATATCAATATGAGATATAATCATTACAAAATCAAATTCAGCTTTGAGATAATCGAACAACATAGATAATGAATTAATGTTTTTAGAATCTAGATTTCCAAACCCTTCGTCAACTGCTAAGAAATTTGGTCTTGGTAAATTAGATATTTTTATAAGAGCTACACGTATAGCAAGTGAAGATATAAACTTTTCCATACCAGATGTCAATTCTAATGGCCACTTGTTCTCATCGCTATATCTTATATAACTTAATATATTTTTACCATCGACGTCAAACTCTATTTCAAAATCAACTATCTGAGAAAGTGTATTGTTTATTTCCTCTTCTAGATAAGGAAGCGTTTGAGCTATTATTTCATAAGGTATACCATCACGTTTTATAGCATCTAAATAGTACTCATAAGATTTTAGTTTTAGTTCTAATTCATGAGCTTCTTTTATTGTGTTTTTAATGTGAGATATATTTTGTTTTGTTATGGTCACATTAGAATACGCTTTCTGAAGGTTAGACTGAACTGTATCTAATTCCACCTTAATAGATGACTTTTCTATTTCTAATGTATCTATTGCCTTGTTAATCCGCTCATTAAGCTTAATAAATTCGACATTGTTATGATATTTCTCAATATCCTTTATAACACCCTTTAATTCAGTTTTCTTTGCGCGTAGATTTGACTTTCTTTCTAGAGTCTTAATTTTTATTTCTGATTCATATTGGTTAATTGTAATTATTTCTGAATTTAGCAAATTATATGTCTGCTTTAGCTCTTTTACTTGAGGATAGCCTAATAATATATCATCAGAAATTTCTTTATCACTTAATAATTTTTTTACAATGACTTTCTCTTCCAGCAACTCTTCCTTAGCTTTGTTTGCTGCTTTTACAAATTCATTGTTGCAGCAGTATTCGCAGTCAGGGTCGTATTCGTGGTTGTCTAATTTAGATATTAAATCTAATTTATTTCTTACACTAACTTTCTTAACTTCTATTTCTCTAACTAATTTAGAATTATTTTCTTTTTCTTTTTCAAGAGAATCAATTCGCTCGTTTATAGAATTTATATCAATTTTAGAAAGTTTACTATTTATATCAACATATTTCTTTTTATTGTCTTTTGTATAGTTTTTGTATTTATCTAATTTATAATTGTGTACTTCGATATCTTTTTCTATTCTCGATTTTATAGCTTCTAATTTATCGATATCATTTTCTACTTTTATATTCTTTAACTCTTTTGTTTTTTGCTTTATACTATCTTCTTTTTTCGAGTATTTCTTTTGGATATTTTTTTTATCATTTTCGTAATCCTTAAATACTTTTTCGAAATTTGCAAGGTTCTCTTCCTCTTCAATGAGCTGTTCCGCATAATCTGTTTTTCCAAAATTCTTAAGAAGTATTTGCACTTCTTTTATTTCTTCGTTTGCTAAATGATACAACTCTTCAAATACAGTTATATCCAAAAATTGAGATAATAAATCTTTTTTCTCTACCTGAGACTGGTCTATGAATCCAGTATTGTTATTCTGTACAGACATTGATGTTAAAACAAAATCGTTGTATAAACCTAAATAACCTCTTATGTTTTTATCAGTTTGTATTCTCTGCTCACCATTTAATGATACAGGCTCATCGTCTTCACCAATCATCCAAAAGTCAACATCTACTCTAACGTGTCCGGATTTTTCTTTCTTTCCTTTACGCTCAATGAAATAATCTACGCCATCTATTTCAAAATTTAATTTAGAATAAAAGTTTTTCTTTTTATTATTAAGAACGTCTGACGCTGATTTAGTTCTAGAGCATTTATGAAATATATTAAACATAAGAGCATCAAGTATAGCAGACTTACCTGAGTGGTTAGGTGCGAAAATACCTATTACTTCTCTAAGCTTTGAAAAATCTATTATATTATTTTCACCATAACTAAACATATTTGAAAATTCAAATTTCTTGGGTAGCCAATTTACTCCACGTGATATTTCTATATTTTTTAGATTTTTATTTAACTCAGTATTTATGTTTTTTATTCTACGAATAGTTTCATCATCTGCTGGGTGGTTCGTTCCTATATACTCTTCAAGTAATTCGTTTTGATATTGTACGTTTCTTATATCTCTCGTTACGGAACGAGGTGTTTTATTTTGAGCGTTTAATCTATCATTTTTTATTATGATAATATCTTTTGTCTTGCACTTACTTTTTATTTCTTTAATTATATCTTTTAATTGTGCTTGAGTAGTATTCGTAGTTTTTATTCTAACTCTTGGATATTTTGGTATATTACTTATATCTGGAAGATTACCGCTATCAACTTCAATTGTATAGAATCCGTGTACATTTTCAAAATTTTTGAACGATGCAGCTCTTGAATCTATGTCCCATATAGCACAACCGTGATTATCAAAAGCTTCGCCAAAGTTTTGTTGTATTAATGAACCTACTTGTAGTATAGTTTTTTCTTTATTATAAAATTGACGCTTATGAATATCTCCTAACATTACCATATCATATCCATCAAACATAGATATTTTTAAGTCGTCGCTTTCAACTTTATAACCAGCATCTGTATATGACATATCGAGTGCACCGTGGAACAATGCAACTTTTGTTTTTGCATCAAATGATTTTGCTCGTATAAACGTTTGAGGGTCATCGAATATGCTAAATACTACAAAATGAGTTCCTGCAATTTCATGTACAGCAGAATCTTTCAGATAATGTAATTGCGGATGAGATAAAGACTCTATCATAGGAGATAGAGAATCCAATCTTGATGAGTTATTTAGATTTGCATCATGATTACCTGTAATTACTATTGTGTGTCTTCTGTCTGCTAAATTTTTTAAGAATTCTGTTGTCAGCTTTATAAGCTCTGGTGAAATATCTGTCTTACTATGTACTATATCTCCACCTACATATACGATTGAATTTTTTGGTAAAGCATCAACCTCTTTATATAATTGTCGAAATACTTTTCTGTATTCCTTGTGTCTTTGATAATTTCTAATATGTATATCTGCAATGTGTAAAACTTTATCTAGTTTGTCAAAACCTACGTCTATTTTATTAAAGTCCAAATTTCATCTCCACTATTTTTCTAAAATCTAATGTCTCAGTTTTATTTATGAGCTCATTAATCTTTTCTCTTCCTAGTTCATTAGGGTCTGTATCATTTGGTATGTCGACCATTCTTACATCTATTCCCTCTGATATTAAATACTCAGATAATTCAAGTGCTTCTTTTCTTGCATCGTTATCTAGAACTATATTAACTCTATTGACAGATTTCTCTTTCAACTTGAGTTTTAGTTGTTTCGGTAAGAATTTTCCAAATATAGGTATTGTATTTTCACCTATAGTTATTGCATCGAAAACTCCTTCACATATATTGACATTTTCTTTCCAATTTATTAAAAGTTCAAAGCCTATTATATCCTTTGATACTTTTGGATTTTTATGTTTGAATGTAGTATCATAATATGACCTACCTACAAAATAATTTAGTATACCGTCTTTATCATAACTTGGAATTATAATCATTCCTGAATATGGACCTGATTCGCAATATCCTATATTGTGTCTTAGTACATCAATCTTATTTAGTCCTCGTCGTTTAAGATAACTTGCAGCATTTCTAAATTCAGGGCTACTTATATTCCCATTTACCATTGGTATAAATTCGATAGGAAGAGAAACATGTTCTTTTTTCTCAACCTTATTATTAACTTTAATTTTTGAAAATTTATTAAGTATAGGAATTTTATCATACGCTTTTAATTTCTTAAATATCCTTGATACACCTATTCCTTTTGTACCACAAACCCAGCAGTGCCATTTTTCAGTAGATACATTTATAACAAGTTTTTTCTTGTGGTGATTACAATATGGACATGAAAAAGTATACTCATTTCCGCTACTTTTTGACTGGCCTAATACGCTCTCTAACAAGTTAATAAATTGTCTACTTTTCATGTATATAATATAACAAATTATTCCGATATATTAAAATTTTAGTTCGTTTATTTGCTTTTCAGTTTTCTTAGAAAATTTAACTTTAGCAAATCTTCTTGGACCAATACAATCGTTATAAAACTCATCTTTTACTGAAACATGACATCTGTGATGTATGTTCTCTTCTAAGTAATTTACCTGGCCTTTTGTTTCACCCATTATGAGTATTTCAAACTTAAAGTTTTTCTTACCTAATTTTAATATATCTGAATTTAATTGTTTTGAAGAGCTTGTGTATTCTCTCCAATTCGAATCTTTTCTAACAACCTTTCGTCTTTTTTTACCTGCAACTTTAACACGTCGAGTTGTACCAAAGTATTTTCTACCAATATATTTTTTTCCTGATTTTATATTTGTAATTAAATAAACAAAACCAAAATAACCTTCAGGTGCTTTTTCAAGCACTTTATTTTTATATAACCAATGACTCATATTTTATGTATCAAATCTTACTATAATTGTTGTATCATAATCTTCAGATTTTTTAATTGCTCTAGATGTTTTTCCTACAGCTAGTAATCTAGCGTGTTCATCATACAGCCCTATTGTTGTTATATAAGGAGACCACTCAGATTGCGTAACGTAATGCTTTATTGTCATGAGTTTATTATCATCCATTATTGTTGGATTCATAGTATACATGTATTCTCTTTCTTTTATATTACATGTATATTGATGTTCTATTATATTATGAGTATTTTCAAAAGATAGTGTACATTCAGAAAACATAGGTTTGCCACCTACCCCACTTTTATATCTAGCCTTTTCACTTGTTAACGTTATTATACCATGATTATAAAAAACATTTCCTATAAGATTTGCCATTTTACCTCCAGTTGCAACATGATATGAAATTTCTGCAGGTGATAAAGCTTTATTGAAAATAACGAAATTACTTATACCGCCTTTCCAATTTGCTCTAGTTTCAAGCATTGGTTGAGTTTGTGTTGCACCTGGTACAGCTGTATTTATTGTTTCATATTGACCTGCCCAAGTTCTAGTTGCACCTAATGTTATTGGTGCAAAATTATGCAATTCACTACCCGAAGGTAAAGATGCAGTACCTTGCTTTTCACCATCAAGCCATAATGACATAGTAGTATTTTCTTTTGTTATTGCAACATCCCACCACTTATTACCTGAACCCGTTACCGAGCCTGTTGTATTTATTTTTATAAATTCACTGCCACATTTTATTTGAGCCTGAAGATGTCCTCTTGGTCCGTATGAATTATCTAGTGGTGCAGTATTAAGAACTTGTCGCAATGAATAAGGATAGTGAGCACCACCTGGTGTAGTATAATTTTGTTTATGTAATATATAAGCATGGTTATAATTTGTTGCCGGAACAGTTGACGCAGATACAGGCTGATAGTCTGAACATGATATTCTCATTGCAATTGTATAATCGTCTTCTTTTCTCAAGTCTAAGGTAGATATAGGTGTTATTTCCATAAAACTACTACTTATCTCTTCTGCTCTATCTTCAAGTGTTGTTTTTTCTACACCATTAAATATAACATAAGCACCTTCGTCATCATCTCTTGCAACTTCACCTAGATTAAGTGCAACTTTATTTGGATATACAGACCTTTCAAAAAATCTCGTATTATTTGATATATTGTATGTATGGCCTTGATGTTTTTGTTTCCATAAACTTTTTTGATTGTCACTATGTACAGTTACGATAGTACCTGCCTTGTTATATAAATCCGAAAAATTCAAACATATTAAACTTTGCGATACATAATTTATAGATTGACTTACAGCAATAGAGCCACTAGCCGCAGAGCCTGTTAATAGCTCGTCATAAAGATTTCCATTTCCATCATCTCGCAATGTTATTCTATTGGCAACACTTCCCGACCTGATTAAGACACTTCCTTTTCTTATAGCTTCACCATGCATACGCTGAGGTATTGATATTATTTGAGCAGCATGTCCTAATTCTCTATATTCTTTATCGTAGCCGCTATTATCTAAAGTCCAACATGCGTCATCGGGCTTAGTGTAATACATACCTTGAATTGATGAGTGCATTGCTCGCTTGAAATATCCATTTGTTGTTCTAGCATGACCTGAAGCACTTGTGACTGCTTGATATTTACCAAATTCATCAGGAAAAAAATCGCCACCTTCGTATATTGCATCATATGAAAATACACTCAACGAAACTTCCATTTCCATTAAGTCGGCAGAAGATGTTATTGGGTTGTTGAATATCTTAGAAACTTCGTAATAAGGTTCGTAATAACTACCTGTATAATCAGATATATAAACGAGATAATCTTTGTGAGCCTCATAAGGAGTAAGTGATATTTCGTCGCCTCTAAAGACCTTGAAAATGCCGGCCATATCTCACTCCTTCTAGAATTCTAGTTTAACTCGTATTAGTGCCTCTCTTGTAAATGATTTTAATAGCGGCTTGCTTAATTTCGCAATTGCTAATAGCTCATTTCTATCGTTATACATACCAACAGTTGTTATATAAACATGAGGGTCTTTGTACATTGTTGGATGTGCAAATTCTCCTTGAGAGCCAGAAGTAAACGATGGATTATTACTAAAGTTATATTCGTTATTTTTAAGTCTAATAAAATAATGTGTCGAATATATTTTCTCTGAACTTCTTGCTGCAAATGCACCAGGACCAGAAGAGCCAGTGAATGCACCTACCATAGTATCTATTTGTGGATTAACATTACCACCTGAAGATACATCTCCACTTTGTCCAGGACACCAACAGTAATTTGTCTCTGCCGGCATACCTAGCTTTCTTGCAGATAGCATTATAACACCCATATCTGGATAAAGCCAGCCATAGTGCGCAGCAGATGCATCGGTTGTACCAAGTGAGCCGGTCACCACTTTATATATCGCTCCACTATCTCCTAACGTAGGACTTGTTATTGCGCTGTTATCTGTTAGTGTAATTTGAGTCCCTCCATTGATATTCGCGTGTTTCATTGTTATTTCCCAGTTTCCTGGGTCGATTCTTTCTTTGAATCTTTGGCGATTTATGTTGATAAACACAGAACCTGTTTCTCCACCTGTTGAATCATCGATTGTAAATAAAGTATCACCAGGAGATAATAACAAATTTCTATATTGTTGGTATACAGCTTTTGTTGGTGTCATTCCTTCTGAAGAGTATTCAGATATAGGTGCTGAACCTGAACCATTTGAATTACCATACGCCATTGCAAATTGTGGCTCTGCAGATACTGTAGTTTGTGGGTCTTCTCTATAGAATTCTGCATAATATAAACCTGACGCATCCATTTGCACAGATGATGTATATAGTTCATTTGATGCGTCCAATAAATCACCGTCGTTGTTTGACCACATTGCAGCAGTTATATTGTCTGCTTTTGCGTTTTGTACAATGTCTTCTCTAGAAAACCTATTATATATAGGCGTTACAGTTCTCCTTCTAACAGGAGATGTAGGTCTTCTATTACGACCACCTACCCTAGTTGAGTAATTTCTTGATAGTGCATTACTCTTATTGAACTTCTTACTAAAATTTCCTTTTGCCATTTATTTATTCTCCTATATTATGGTTGGTCGTAGTAGAAGTCTTCAACTAAGTTTGTAGCTGTTGATTCTTTCTTAACTGTTATATTAACTGTTACGTATCCACCTGTCTCATTACCAATTATTGTAAGAGTAGTAGCTTTATCTTCTACAGGTTGCGCCTTTGCAACAACTTCGAATCTTGTACCCGTTACGGTAATTGAATTTCCAGTATCTCCTATAAAGTCTGCTATCGTTGGGTTATAACCAGTAGATATTCGACCTCCTCTTGCAACATTAAGATAACATACATCTGAATCTGCTAAAATCGCAGTATATCCATAAGTTGAATTACCATTTGCATAATTTGCAGTGTTTGGCGTAATAGGAGCTTTATCTCCACCTGCCAATAATGTTATATCGGTCACACCTACCGTTACGGTTGGCATTCGTGAAATGTTTTTAGGAAGCGTAACTAATTTATGTTTCATCATATATGTTTCATTAGGTACTGCTTCGACTATAGGCATAGCTTCTATTGCCTGTCCATAATAATTAGAACCTAGCTGGTGGTTAACATCCCACAATCCATAATCAACCTCGTCATCAGACAATGCAAATTGTGTTATTTTGAATTGCTCAGAACCTTTTGCTAAAAGCTCTCTTCCTTTTTTTGTTAAGATAGCGTCTACCGTTATCGTTGTTTTATCTAAATATCCCATGTTTTTATTCCCACTTTATTTCTATATAAATATAAATATATAGTTTGTTTGTTTTTATACGCCTCTTGTTTGCTGTGCTGTTGCTACAATATCACCTCCTGCTGAAGTTTTATTTACTATCATTAATTTATTTGGAGAAGTATCTGTATATTCTACAACAGGTCCTCCATCTACTGTGTCCATTACTGGCATGTTAAAATCTGAGCCTACTAATTTACAGCCTCCATAAAACAAGTTTTCTAAAGCATTAGGTCTAAAATCTTGTACTTCAGCGCGCTCATAACTTCTACTAACAGGTCTTAAACCTGACCTATAAAAACCACCTTGTAATTCTGCAGGAGAATATCCACTCATACTAACAGATGAAAATTTACCTCCAGTACTAGCACTATTATGCATGTTATTTTTTGGTGAAAAGTAATGGAATTTTTCCGTCCAAAATCTACGAGATATTGTACCGTGATAAAAACTTTCTATATTACCAAAATCATTGAATGGCTGTTTTACTCTTGTTGCTGCAGGTTCTTGAGCAGATATTGGAGCCCCGTGAAAACGAGGTCTTAAATTTTTCTGAGTTCTATAATGTGCAAATGCTGTTTCAGGACTAAGAGTTCCGTGAGCTTCTGTACTTTTCCTGTCAGTCCAATTAGTTATTCCGTAATAATTATCTGGTACCATTGAGGCAGATACTTGATGAAAAAATTCACTTTGATGATATGATGCAACCTGCTGCTGGAAAAATGCTGCATCGTTATGATAGAATTTGTCTCTTACATACGAACCACTTGAAGGTCTATTCCATTTGAATTGATGCATGTGTCTCCAGATAACTCTTGCACCATTATCTTCTAAGTCGTGTCCATGATGAGTTCTAGAATCTAAAAATACAACTAGTGCACCTTCTGACTGCTCTGTATATAAAGGATGGTCATTAAAAGAATTTGAATAATATGTTCTAAATTGAGTAAATGCATTTCTTGCATAAGTACCAGCTTGTGCAGAACCAGTTGACCACTTACCTGTTTTCGGGTCTTGCCATTGGTGAACTCTACCTCCTAATTCAGTGGTTGCAGCCATTATTCTAGCAGGTTCAATTCTAACCCTACCCCACACATCTTTATAATCTCTAATCGCAAACATATGTTTTGCTTTAGGTCTTTCTAACATGTTTGGTTTTACAAGCAATCCTATTTGAGCATTACATCTGGCCGGTACAATCATTTCTATCTGCTTAAATAGTGTATGGTCAAGATGACGTAGTATTTTTATATAATCATAAAAGTCATAAGGATTTTCATGTTTATACCAATAGTGCTGACGCAACATTCTCAATCTTCTATATTCATTGTGTCTTAAGTCTAAAGGATTACCTATATAGTTATCAAATTGAGCTCCACCTATTTCTCTCGCTATATCTAAATCTATTTCAAATGTCGGTGCAAAAAATACTCCAAGTCTATTAGAATCTAAAGGAGATTTGTCGTATGTACTTCTTTCTACTTTTCTATCATTTGTAAGTCTACCTAACAAAGTAGATTCTTCGATTCGTGTTTTATCTGATAGCTCTCTTGTGCCTACCAGGTCAGGCATCTGCGTAAAATACCTTTCCTCTTCAGACGGCCAATCTATTGTCAAGTCCATTTCCCATCCATTTATTGTTGCCACAATATGAGAATTGTCTCCAGCAATATATGGGTCAGGTCGCTTTTTATTACTAGGTGCAGATGAAGTTATAAACGCAGCACTGTTAGATGCTGGCACCCAAGATTGAGAATATCTATTCAAATCAGCACCTAAAGACCACCGACCTAACAACTGATTATACGAACCTGTCGCGCCATAGCCTTCGATTTGTTGAGGGTCTCTTACATGATTCCAAAATGGACCTAATTCATTCCAATGGTCCAATGCAACTTGGTCAGCGTATGGCATCATCCAAAATCTAACTTCTTGTATCGAGCCAGAAAACTTAGCATAACTTGTATTTGCTGCATTACTACCTAGCTTAAAAGTATTGTTAGCATTCCACCTTGCGGTTGACGTACCTTCTTTTCCTATGATTCTAACAGATGATGTATGTGTAATTCTTGCCAATGCGTGGTCAGGAGATTTTGCAACTGACATTTTCCAATGTTGGTTAACAGCACTGCTATTATATAATGTTGCTGATGCAGTTTCTCTACTAATCATAACGTTCCACCAATCATTATCATACAACGGCAGGAATGAAGACGATTTTATTTGGCCATCATAATAATATGTCACAGCACCGAAATTATAATACTTAGAATTTGGATTACTAGAACTTATGTGAGGTACAATACCTAAGTGAGGGCCTGTTCCTAACGATACTAATGATTGAGATGTTTTTGTCCAAGTATTAAATCTAAGTTCAAATGAATCAGGAGCTCTAGGAGCTTGACCGGATTGCGAAAACGGATGATTTCCAACAACACCTGCTTGATTTATTTGTCTCCAGGGTATATCAATGTGCTGACTACCTGTAAATTCTAATGAATATGAGAACTTATCGTATCTTATAAACGAACCAGTTTTTCTATCTTTTCTAGGACCTCCATATTCAAATACTCTTAAAAGAGTTGGTGGTAAACCGTATGTCGTAATCAGTGCCTTAATACCTCTTTCACTACCTTTTGTTTTTAGTAAATGAGGTATATTATTTAACATTCTCTTCCATGTCTCTCTAGACAATTCTTCTCTTGTCATAGAACCTGATTTCAGTTGTTGAGATGCTAATACTATTTGTGTACTACCTGTCACATTTGCATTTGTTGCATAAACATATCCTGTCGTTACTGAACCTAAATCTATTGGTGTCGTAGGATTGACTGTTAAGCTATCAGACAGCGTTACTTCTCTATTGTTTGAATCTCTAACAGTGACCTCTATTGTACCATCGTTTTGCAAAGGACCAATCATCTGTCCGTCAAGCTGACCTGAGAATCCTGTAAGCGCTGCTTGTGTTGTATCCCATTCATATGTATATGGTGGTGTTCCAGTATGATGTATTACTTCTGCATATCCGTCAGTTTTTGTTGCATTACTGTGATTTATCAACCTAAGCTGAGCAGATATATTATTATGCTCCATTGCATAATTTGCTTCAGCGTCTGTACCTAGTGAGTATTCCCACAAGTCATTAAAATGGAAACCTTGAAAAGATTCCCAACCAAATGAAGCTAGTACATTGTAAACTATATCTTTTGATATACCTTCGTATAAAGGATTTTCTCTGCTATTAATATCTCTAGAATGAGATATGTAAGTCCACAGCTCATCAAAGTGGTGGCCAACCATATTAACAAAAGTTAAATAGTTTTTGTTATCAAAATCTTCTCTAATATGAAAAGGAATTGACTGTAATAAATTATGTTCGTTTTTTACAACATCATAATCTATAGCTACATTAGATTGAGATGCGAACCAAGCTGTTGCAGCTGCAGAGTCTACTTTTGCATTTTCATACGGCTTTTTGCTATTTGTTTTTGGCCACGTTCTAGGCCACAGAACTGTACCGTCTGATGCAGATGAATAAGAAGATGATTGAAAATATAAATAACTTTCGTATCCATCAAATCCATTTTTTATAGCTTCTATTTTCGATTCCCATTCTACTTGATTTGCCTGTGTAATTTTAGATTGACTATAAAATGGTATTGCAGATATTGTTGCAAGTGAAGAGCTATAAGCTTCTATTAACTTCATTTTATATTTGAAGTTTTCTAATCTTTCTTGAGCATTGCTAAAATGTACAAATGCGTCATATGAATGATAATCTATATTCAAAGCAGTTTGAGAATATGAACCTGATGTAAACTTATTTATTAAATTTGTCTTATTTTGTTTATTTAGACCTAGTACATCATCCCATGTTTCAAATGATGATGGCGTTATTGTTTTTGCAATTTCAAGTTCAAAATTTGGGCCAGGTATATATTGTCCTTCACCAGGTTTGTCTAAAGGTACTAACTTTACTCTATATTGAATTGGAGTAATTAATTCTTTGACAAGCCATATTTTGTCTTTTACTTCTATTTCTTTTGGAAGAGGTTCGTATAACTTGAACATTATACCACCTTCAACATCTTTTCTCCAGTTTACAACATGTGCTAAAACGTTATTACCAAAGTTTATTAAAAAATCTTCAAAACAACCATAGCTATTTGGCCGTCTGTCAAACTTAAAACTCCTTATATCTGCAAGAAAATCTGTGTCCTTAGAAGTTGTATTTACTCGTATTTCAGTTCGAGACGAACCTATCTCTGTTATATGCAAGCCATCAAGATGTTCAGCGTGACTTAATATATTTCTAAAAAAATTATATTTTACATTATATCTACCTGATGCAAAACCAAATTGTCGTACATCTTCATGCACATTTAATTCTATGTGCGGTTCTTTGTTTGTCTTGTCTGTAGGGTTATATGAATTTACAGTCCATCCTTCAACTTCGTGGTCTGATTGTATTAGATTTTTTTCACCACTATACAGATGTAATTCTACAACATCTTCTGGCTCACTACCAAATGTTGTGTATAATAACCTTGAAGGTATATTTTCTAAATCTTTTTGTATGTATCTAGATAATCTCATTATACTCTATATCCTCCATCGTCTGTAATTGTTCCTGGTTCATCTGCATCTTCCCAAGTATCTCCTCTTTCTGGTGGTATCTCTTCTGCCTGATATGGTGTGTTATCTTCTTCTCTATACCACAATTCTGTTGCTGCATTCCAATATATCTCTTCCCACTTCTCTGCTTCAAAATTATAAATCTGCTTGTTGTCGGTTGATTTTACTTTTTCATCATGTTCGTCAGATGCTGCATTTGGAATCCATTCATATTGATTTGTTAGTATTTCTGATTCCTCTCCTTCAGGACTGGTCACAACTAATCTAACCTCTCTTATTTCTCCTGGACGTTCAACATCTAGTTCTATAGGAAAACTCCATTTCTTACCATATTTATTTGCAACTTCACAAGAGTATGTACCTATATGCTCTCTCTGTACATTTTCTATAGAAAGCATTCTATCTGTTGCAACAATTCTATCAATATCATTAGTATCATAATTTGTTGGGCCTGCTGTAAACACCCATTTGAATGTTATACCTTCATTATTTTCTTCGTCTAACTCACTGTCGTACCAATTATATGCATCTATGACAATTTGTAAGTGGTGATTTGCTCGTATTGAAAACTTAAATGATTGAGGGTCTTTATTTCTACCTAATAAATCTAGTACGTGAGCTCTACCGTGGTCAGTCATTGGTAGTTTTGCAGCCTGGCCTTCTTTACCATCTTCAAATGTACGATATATATTTGCAATCTGAAATTGGTCTATAGTTGGTGGTACCATTGGTCTTTCTAGATGCTTAGTATCTAAATCGGTAAATTCCATATCTAATATATTCATTGCAATGTCATCTTGCAAACATCTTCTTACCGACGCTACATATAACTTTGTTTTTTCCCAATTTCTTTTTTCATTTTCGTCAGATACTATTGTTGTACCTCCGTGTATTAACTCATTTAATAAAGTATCAGAGTCAACTGTCGGGTCTAGTGGGTCGATATCATATTTACCTCCTTTATTATCATCAACATTTGCAAATATACTAGTATATAAATCAACAGGTCTATCTCTTATCACCTCCTGAGACTTCATAGGCCCTTCGTCTGTCCTTATTCGTGTAGTCTCTACTTTTTTGTATCTTTTATTTCTGAACTTACCACTAACCGACTTACGATTTGGTCCTGAACGTGTTGAATATCTAGCCATTTAATTACCTCGTAATCTTAAATAAATCTTTTATATCGTAATATGAATAATTTGGTGAAAATGCTGAACCTGAATTATATCTTATTTGTAATTTATATAATCGCTCTTCAAATAAACTATCAGAATATATTTCAAAATAATTACCTTTTGTAGCGTCACATGATAATGCTGTATATGTAGAGTCATAAGGTATTACAGTCTCATTTGTCTTTGCATCTATAACTGAATAACATGCTTTATCCTCTGGAACATGTCTTATAGCTAGTTCTGCAGAAGTTGTTCCATTTGTTTTCACAGGATATTTCTCTCTACCTGCCGACCAAAATCTAATTTTACTTCCTCGCTTGTATGCTCCTTTATTATTTTTCAAATAAAAGAATACTGCTTCAGTATCTCCCATATTTAATTCTGTTAACGAACCTGTATTATATACTTTATCATTCCAGCAGACTTCTAATCTTGGAGGGTATATAGTATGAGTTTGTCTAGAGAAAAATTTTAGAGAATATGATTCTGCTGTACTTTCATCTACATCTTTCATTTTTACCACAAATCCGAAATTATGATATACTGATTCACTCCAAGCTGCTACTGCAGTAGTTGCATCAAATCTTAAATCTTTTGTTGAAGTGGTTAACTCGTCAGTACTGCTGATTCCATTGTGCCAGGTACCTCCTCCGCCGTGTACAGCGCCTGGTGTTTCATCGTCTGCAAGACCTACACTACCTGTTGACCAAGCAGTACCAGTAGCTCCATCACCTCTTTTGTTTATCCAACTAGCACCTGTTAATGTTTGTGGTAAATTATTTTCTCTCCCTAAACCTTCGTCCCAACTTTCAGAAACTGGATGGCATATAGGTGCTAGATTGCTATCTACTTGAGATATTTCTGTTGTATATAAATTTAAGTATGCTTTCGGTGTTACGTCAGACCAATTTGCACCTCCAGCTACTTTTTTGAAGTCGATATCAAATTTTACAAGAGCTCGTGATATATATGTTGCAGAAGTATTTGATGATGATACTATTTTTCTAACTTCTAATATCTCATCTAAACCTGTGTTTGTATATCTCATATTAACATCAGGCAGTCCTGGTGTTCCTTCATATAATGTTGTATCTGCATCTGGAAAAAAACTATATATCATTTTAGTACCCCACTATTCTAGCTTTAATGTCTTTATTTGGATATTTAACTTCAAATATAGATGGGTCCATAGATGGATATATTACACCATCTTTAGTTGCTGTTTTTATATCATATATATTTCCGCTATATCCTAAAAGTTCGTTCCAATTGTTGACTATTGTTAAATTCTTAATTGTTTGTACACCTTCTACTTTATCAAGCTCTGTTGCTATTTTTGGAAGTATTATAGGTTCATTTATTGACCAGTTGTCAATATCGAAAATACATTTTAACTTGTCAACAACTCTAAGTATTACTTCCTTGTTTTGATAACCAGGTCTTGGCATTACTGAAACGTTAACGCCTATATTTATTACATGAGCAGTTTTTATATTTATTGCATCAGTCAACATTCTATATTGTGATAGATATGTTTGTAAATTCTTTTTAGCCATTTCTGTTGGTGCCATACAGTTTCTATTGTCGTCGTATGCAAGAGCATATAAATTTATAGCCAGTGGGTTTTTTATTTCATGTGTACCTACTGTCTGCATAAAGTACTGCTCGTCTTTATCTAAATAACATTTTGATATTGAACCATATTTCTGTGGCATAGCATATGTTCTTGCAACATAATCTTCTCTTGTCACAGCTCTATTTTGAGAAGCATAATGAGCTAAAGCGTTATATCTTATTTCCTCTATTGTTTCGCCGCTTCTACCGCCAACCGCTGCTTCTAAATTTATAACAGCAACTGAATCTTTCACTACTGTGACTTGACCTGAATCTAATCCATCTTCATCTAACATAACTGTTTTGTCGTTAATTTTGTTTATTGTTCTAGAACCTACATTAGATTCAAGACCTCCTCCTGATAAATATCTAACATATAGTGTTTCATCATTAGGAGCTTGACCGTACGCTCTTGTAAACATAGTATTAACTGGGTCGAATGCAATATCTACATAATTTGTACCATTCATATAATTTGCAGCTGTATTACCATAAGGAAGTCCCATACCTATATTTTCAGGATTTGGTATTATTACCTCATCAGGTTGCGTAGATATTCCTGCACCGAACCAAAGTTGAGTTGTATTGTTTTCATCTATGTGAACTGTAAATCTTCTAGCAGTTCTTCTTAACTTTAATATATAAGGTGCATCATAATTAAATTCTGACATTTCAGGGTCTGCAGCCCAATTGTTAACAACGTCTTCAAATATATTGTCTTGAGCTAAATAAGGTACTTCGTACCATATATTACCTGCATCATCTTTTACATCTAATATAGATATAACTTTTTTATCACCTAACTTTATTCTTGTATATTTTTCTGGTTCTCCAAATACAAAATTTTCTGTCATCACCTTACCTGCAACAGCGTTTACTTCTTTTTTAAGAAGATAGTATTCGGGATTTCCATAGGTCTCATCGACTTTATATACAGTTGTTTCTCTTGGACTTTTTTTAGTATCAACATTAAAATCAACTGGTTCCTGTGTCATAAAAATCTGACCGTCTTCTGTAGAAAGTTCCATACCTGCACCTATATTTAGTGCATATCTATAATCAGGTTCAGAATCTGTTAACGCTACTGGTACTACCTGATATACATTTATTTTTACTATTGCGGGTACAGTCGGTTTGGTTTTATATCCTAAAGCTCTAGCCAAATCAATTACATTGCTTCTTTCTTCTGCATGTATTAATAAACTCTCCTTCATTTGATTATCGACATAATACGACAATACATCACCTACATATGATGCCATTTCAATAAACATCATACCAGGAGAAGATTCGTTAAAGTCATTATATATATCTGGAAAGTAATTCTTAGCGTAATTAACTAATGTTTGTCTAAAATCACTAAAGTCTTTATTGAGATATTTCAAATCTCTTACTTGTTTTTTATCTAAATTACAATTTTCTGCCATTATAAAGCCCCTATATTATTCATTGTCACCATTTCTTTATTTATAGTGTCACTATATAAAGCATACCATATTTCTATGTTGACTCTATTTACATCTGGTGCTGTTTGCTTGATGTTAACATCTAGTAAATTAATATAACTTAACCAAATTGCAGTTTGCCTTTCGATATTCTTTTTCATACCATTTATTAACGATGGTGTTATAGGCTCGAATAAAGACCTATATATATCGCATCCAAATTCTGGGTGCATTACTCTTTCACCTTTATTTGTGAGAACTAAATTTCTTATATTTGATTTTGCTTGCTCTTTTGTAGTATATGATAATGTGAATCCACCTTGTACAGCAGTCTCTTTTGGATGCAGCCCTTGGTCATCTACAAGACTACCAGTACCTGCTGCAGATGCTGATGGCTGTACATTATATTTTGCAACTGCCTGTGCATCATTCGACATAGGTAAAACAAGACCTATCGCTACATCCTCTTCAAAATCGAGTGGGTTATAAAAAAATTCGTCTCTTCCTCTCATTATTTCTTAAATCTTTTAACTAAATCTGAGTAATCTCTATTCAAAGCTTTACTTATAGAAGGTTCTAAATTATTTACATCTACTGGCGCGCCATTTATATCTGTCTGAGGTGTTGCACCTTGCATTATGTTAAATCTATTTCTTAGTTCTTGCTTAGATATTTCTGGCCAAGCTTCATCTTGCGCTGTATTATTTAACACTTCATTTAGCTTTGTATTTGTCGTATAAGTTTGTTCAGTAATAGGTTTGCGATTTTTGTTCTCCATCTCACTTAAAATCTCGTTAATCTCACTTTTTACAGCAGATTTTACTTCACGCTTTACAACCTCTCTGATAGCTCTTATCAAATCTTTCTTTGTCATATATACACTCCTTTACTTTATATATAAATATACAAATAGATAACTTTATTACATCCACTTCGTTGCAGGCATCGGAATCCAAAAAGCGTTACCTTGCATAAACCAATCCATTATAACCAAGCCTATTGCATTTAGCCACGGTAAATTAGTTTCCGAGTTCATACCCATACCATCCAAACTTGCAAAGTCTGGTCCTGGTCCTGGAGGTGGAGTAGTCACAGCACCGTTAGGAACCGTGCCTCCTATATAAACACTCGCGAATGTCATAAACCCCATTTGTAAGCCAGTATGTGCAGGTGTCGCTGACGTGACGGAAAGTAATGTTGCGAACATTGCCATTTTTGCAGCCGGGAGTGTTGTACTAGGTGGTATTATACCTGCAGCTCCTAACTCAACAGCGTCAGCCCAAGTTTGTGCCCATTCAAGAGGAGGTAGCGGAGGTGGTTTTATTCCTAATTGGTTAGGTATCATAAAAGGGTCACCTGGCATTAAATCACCTTCTGTGTATTCTGAAAAAACAGGTGCATCTGGGTCTATTCTTGTTTGTAGCTTTTGTACAAATGGTGCGGTTATAAAAGGCATTACTGTAGCATTGATTCTAATTGAGTTAATAATTGAGCATATATCGGTCCGTTAATTGGTGTACCACTCGGACCACAAGGTGTTGGGTGTACCTCCATAGTTAATTGATTTAGTGTTTCTCTTAATATATCTGCAAGAGCTGTAACGTTAATCTTCCACTTTGATGTAGACAAACTTATTTCTTTAGCTGCAGATATAAATACGCTATCAGCTTTTGCATTGAATATAAGTCTGTCAGAATTTACTATTATCTGAGGTTTGTCCATATACGTATTTAGTGGCTGAAAAGGTACAACTGGACCTGTAGGTACTGCAACTGACTCTGGTGATTCTGGATTAGCTAATCCTATATCGATTTTTTGTGTGCTCGTCATCATAACTGTTGAACGGTCTGCATTTATATCTTCTATTTTATCACTACCTTCTGCTGCGAATTCGTTTGTCAATATCATGATTGGGTCACCATCAGAACCTCCTCCTATTGACCAAGTATCTTTTGTAGTTGCCATAGTCGCAGTAGAGCCTAACCTAATACTATTATCAAATCTACCTTGTATTATTGTATCTCCTTCAAAATGATGGAGTGGAGATACAGCTTTATCTTTGAACGTGTCTCCTAGCTCATCATTTACATACCACTCCTTAGAATTGAAACTAGCATTTGGTATTGCGTTTTCGTTTCTTTCGGCCCAAGCTCCTACGTTTGCAAGATAATAGTATTCGAGTGCCATGTGATTATTTTGAGCATTAAGAGAAGGTGCTTTTACAGCCACAACCATTTCACCTTTTAATGGAAACTGTCTCAAGTCTTGTCTCAAAGGTTTTATAAGCATAGAGCTTAATACAGGGTCAGAATTATAATCTTGATTTGAACCAAATATATTTATACGTATACCACCTATACTTGTTGAATCTACATATCCATCGTGGTCTGAATTTAGAACAACATCTATTACCTCACCCCATATTATAGTTTTATTGTCTAGTCTATTGGCTTCTTTATTAGAACGCGTCTTATTTTTGAATCTATTAAGTGCCATATTTAATTATCTTGTGATTCCTCAACAGCCTCTAGCAATTGTCGTTTTTCGTCTTCTGTTAATAATACTCCAGACTTATCGTCACTTCTTGTCATACCTCTTTGTACAATTGCAGCCATCTTAATTAAATGTTCGTCATTTTTTACTGCAACTTCCATATACTCTTTAATTATAGGTACTAGTATTGTGGCATCGCCCATATTTTTAATCATAGGCTGAAGTTGTTTTATAAGCTCATTTATTTGAGCCTCTTTTTTTCTTGAGTTGTCATAGATATCCTTCATAAGACCTTCAAATGTCTTACCTTCAAATATCTCTTCGTTTTTATTTATTTCCATATCACTCTCCTTATATATAAATATCAAATATATAAAAAACAGAAAACCCGGAGATTAAAAATCCCCAGGTCTTCAAAAAAACTATTTATATAACTATGTTGTTATAATTACTTCTTATCTGTAAAGAATGAAGCAAGTATAACTAGTACGACTAAGCCAATAAATCCACCATTACCTAAAGTAGTTAATAGTGAAGTAAGATTAGCAACTACGTCCATCCCTAATACAGATGAGCCAGTCAATACGTACCATAAAATCGCTAATGGAATTAATCCCATGAAAACTTTTCCAAGTCCTCCTAGAAAACCATTTACCATCTTAAATACTGAATCCATAGTAAATCTCCTTTTGTTTTTGTATCAATTTTGCGGCATTATTGCCTTACGCGTTAAATTATAATATAATACTAGAATTTGAAACCGAATCCTAAAGTAAGATTCGTGGTCCCCTCTCCAGTATTATATATGACCTTTGGGTCAACATATACATTATTTCTCAGTGTAAACATTTTACCAGCACCAACAGACATTCCATCTGTGCTGAATCCATCTAATCCTAGATATCCAAAAAATCCTTTCCAAAAATATCTAGCATGAAAATCGATATCCATGTCAGCAGTTGAATCTGCTTGACTTACTGACGCACCAACCATAAGGTTCGACGTCACTCCGTATCCGATTGTTGGTGATACTGACCAGTCAGTCCAAGCTGTGTTTGTAATGTCGCCTGTTCCAACGTACCAATCACCTAAGTTTTGAGCTTGAGATGTGAAAGCTAATCCACATACTAAAGCAATTGTTAAAATTAATGTTCTCATAAAATTCTCCTTTCTAATTATATTATGGTATTATTACCTACCAATTAACGCGTAGTCTTACCAAGTATTCCCTCATACTCAGTTAGTCTTTGTTTGAATTCTTTTTTAATTATATTTACAACCTTTGATATGTCTTGTGTCTTTTCATTTGTCATTTCTCTAATCAAAACATATAAAGCTTTCTTATTATATTTTTCTATATTTTCTCTACGCCTAAACAATTCTAATACTGCAAAGGCTATTTTTTTATCTGAATTTTTATTAAATCTTCCATCTATTTCCTCGTCATAAGAATCTATAAAAATTTCCATAAAATCCTTTAATGAGTTTTGTCTTTCAGTTGTTATTATTTCATTAGTCACATTACGCTGTCTATCTACTGCAATAAGACTTGTTTTTGACTTTAACATTTTATATGCTTTATTATTTGTTTGTATACAATAGTTTTTTGCAACAATACTAAAATAAGAAAATGCTCGTCCTTTATTTTCAGTATATTTATTTAACTTCTGTAATAAAAACGCGATTACTTCATATTGCTTGTCTTCAGTGCTACCGTCCATATATGGAAACTTAAATCTATTTATTATATTTTGAGCTAATTTCCAAATAGGATAATGAATCCACTCTGAGTATATCTTATTTCTCTTAGCTTCACTTTTCTCTTTATTATATGCGACTATAGCTTTTTCGTTTATAGGTGTAAAGTACATTTTATTTTTTCTTTTGCGACCTCTTCTTTTTACTGTAGGGTCTAAAAGTTTCTCAAGCTCTTCCTTGTACTTAGGTAAATTTTCGTAAAACTTATCTACAGGACTAAGCTTTTTCGTCATTGTCATTCTCCAAACCATAAACAATCTCTTTCAATCCATCAAATACAATACCAACTTCGTCATTACTTTCAAATCCACCTTTACTATCGATTTCTCTCATTGTATTTATTGTTTTTTTAATGTTATTTTTTATATCAGATATTTCATCTTCAGTTTCAAGTAAGTTGTCTTCTAAATTTTCTACTTTTCTCATTAAATTAAAAGTAGAATATCCTAATATAACTGTTGTGCATATAAATAAAGCTTCTATCATTTGTCGTCTCCAAATAATCCTGCAAAGATATCATCAACTGACTTGTTAGCTGTTGCTGTATCTAAAGATTTCTTTTTATGCTTTGTATTCGAAGCTTTTTTAACTTCGCCTTGTGTTTTATTTATTTCACCTTCGATTTTTGAAGCCATTAAATCTGCTTGGTGTAATACTAATGGCATATTATTTTTGAATTGTCTGTCGGTATTATAATGCTTAAAGTATTGAGTGTTTGCCTCATCGTATAAACCATCATGTACCATAATCGTAATCATTTCATTTTCAGAGAATTCAATACCAAATTTTTGTAATAACCATAGACTTCTATGCTGTACTGGCATCCACTTCAATTCTGGATTTAGATTCCAAAGCGAGCCTTGATTTTTTCTATGCCAATCACTAGGATTTGGTACATATAAATCTTTTTCTAAATCACCATACTTACCTAAGTCATGATTTAGTGCAGCAAACATTAATTCGTCTTTTGTATAACCTTGCATTGACGAGCCCATCGACTTCCAAAGCTCGTATGTTTGTTCAGCGCATTTGCATACTCTTAATACATGTTCAACATATCCACCTACAAAAGCATTGTGGTAATTTATATTTCCTGAAGCTGGTGTAAACATCATTCTCTCTTGGAATGTACTATACATAGCTTTTAATTTTTCTTTCCTGTCTCCTTCAAAATTGTCATCTATAACCTTAATTAAGTCATTCCAATTTTGGAGCAATTGTTCTTCTGTTAAATTCATGAATTTATCTCCTTTTGTACTTTTTCCCAATAACTTACTGTTGCATCCTTGTTCATACCTCTAGGTCCGCCATTCCAACATCTTGCAATCTCTTCTGCTTCAGTCAATCCATAGTAGTCTGTATAAATCTGAAACATCTCTATTGATTTTACCCTGTCCCATCTATCTTCGTATGTATATACCTTCCACAATCCTTTTTTTCTAATAATTCTATTTACATCGTCAACCATAGTTTTTCTTATTTGTAAACAACCTACAGCATCTTCTCCAATGGCATGTGCAGAATCATCATTTCTACTTTCTACTCTTATAATAGCATCTAATAAATTATTCCACTCTTTTTGCAAAAACTGAAAATTAAATATATCTATTTTCTGACTTAATGTATCTATCTCTAATACTAAGCTATCTATAATTAAATCTCTTTCCTGAATCTGTCTTGTTAATTCTTTTCTTTCGCCTTTTTGGCATATTGTCTGATATGTAAATAATAGCATCATACATGATACTACAAAAATATAAAATAAATCTTTCATAAATTAATCGAATAATAATTTTAATTGATTAGGGTCACCTATTTCTTTATCTTTACCGAAGTGTTCTATAACGCTAGCGTCGTTATATCCTAATGAGTGTGCAAGTCTCTTACAAGTTAACTTAAATTGCTCAATAGTTAAATCAGTTGGTACTTGAAATTCTATTACTTGAGGTTCTTTTGATTTTATACCTCTTGTATATGTTATTTTGTCTAATGGCATTTCTTGTCTCCCATTTTTTCGTTATTATACTTTAATATAACAAATTTTTTCGACTTATGAAAATAATTAGCTGAATAATTTTGCAACCAGTGCTTCGGTAAGTTTACCGCGCATAACCTTACTATAATTTTTGATTTTTTGATTGACAATCTTTTTGTCTTTTTTCCAACGTAAACTTTTTAATTCTTTTTTGAGCTTAGCAACTTCTACAGCTGCTTTTGTTTTATATACTTCTTTCTCTTTCTTTGAGAGACGTTTTTTCTTTTCTATAACAGTAGGCTTAAGAGTTCCTTTCAGCTTAGGCTGCTCTTTACCTCTGTGGTATACGTTGCCATCCTTATCAACGTACTCTTTCATAAAATGCCAACCTGATGGTCTACCAGTATTTCTTTTTGCTTTTATTTCTGGTGGGTCGGTCATTTCCATTACGCATTCGTGGCATGTGATTGCATCAGCGCCTTCGCCACAAACATCAAACGCTCCACAGCGCTTGCACTCCATATATCTATAAAAATGTTCTGGATTTTGGTTCCATCTCGAACCTTTTCTATATTCTACTGCGTATTTTTTATTTTTTATTTCTTTCGTCATATAAATCTAAATCTTGTTTAATTTTATCTATTCTCGAGTTCGATATTGGAAACTCGTTTAATAAAGTCTTCATATTATTAAGTATCTTGCCAGAAAGTCTTAATTCGTCATTGAAGTCATCTAATTGATGTAAACCTTTGGCTATCTTACTATTAAGTGTTTCAACTTTCTCCAACCGATTCAAACCTTCAAGTCCTAAACCTATAAATTCGTCTTCTTCGGGCTTTTTCTCTTTTATTTGTGTAAATGCAAAATTAGCAGCTACAACAAGAGCAATTGCTAATGGGTCAAATACAAATATGATTAAAAGTAAAAACCAATTAACTACTTGTCCCATTGGACGCCCTGTAGTTTCTGATAAATACTTAAGTGGACCTAATTCTCGCTGTTCTTCGTTATTTATTTCTAAATCTAGTAATTCTGTATCGATTTTCATAATAGAATCCTGTACAGCTTCTAATTTCAAGTTAATTCTATCTCTATCGGCAATTGTTGATTCCAATTCTGATTGTAGAGCTTTTCTTGCCGACGACGATGTGGTTGTTATCACTTGCCCTGCTTCCTCAGAGTAATATGACACTTGAGTTGGGTTTGACAGCGATGTTCTCAAGTCAGAAATTGTTATATTGAGCTGGTCTTTCTCAATTGATAAATCTTCCTTGTTTTCTTCGAATCTATTTTGCTTAGTCTGTAATACTACTAATGATTTGTCTAAGAACTCTGATTTTGTTGCAGTTTCTTGATATGCACCTGATAAAAATCCATAAATACCGCCAGATGTAATTACCATTAAAACAAATACTGCTACAGATAAATAAAATCTTAGAAATTTTCCTATTGTACCCCAATACTGATATAACAATGACGCTACTACTAATTTTGCAAACTCTAACGAGCCAGCCATTATAATTACTTGTGTACTTGCGCCTGCGAACAGTTTACTTAAACCAAATACAGAGTAAAATGCTGCTGAGCCTGATACGGCTAGCGCAGAAAGTGCAATCAATAAAGGAAAGAGTCTTTTTTTCATAATTACCAGTTGATTTTATTTAATCTTCCGTAATTATCATATATAATAGTATATAAAGTTTTGCCTTCAACGTCTTTTGTTCGTATTTCGACTTCTAATACTCCAGCTTTCAAAAGCTGGAACCTAATATCGTTAATTTTCTCTTTACTATAATTACTTATGCAGGTTAAATTACCTACAAAGCTAACTACTACATTTTGATAATCAATATCATCCTCGCCTTCGTATTTTTCCTCATAATTAAAGTTTTCTGATGGATTATAGCGCGGTGCGCTTTCATCAACATTCCAAGTTCCAGGATTGTCTTCATATTTAGGTATTAATGGTAAACCATCAATCAATCTATCAGCATATAACATTCGAGTTTTATTATCTAAATCACTTAACCACTTTGTAAACTTTTTTTCGTCTTTTTCGAAAATCTTCTTGTCTTCTAAAGACATTATTGACCAAAGTTCATCATCAGTAAATGTAGGCTGCTCACCTTTTTTGGATTTTTCGTCTTTTTTAATTAAATCTTCCCAGCCAGTTTTATCCCAATTAACTTTTTTATTAAGTTTATCCTTACTAAACGATTTAATCATTTCAATCATAGCATCCATGCCTTCTTTTTTTCGCTTGTTGATAATATCCTGCTGGCTCATAGTTATTTTAGGTATGAGCTCTTTCAAATCTGATTCTAATATGTTTTTTAGTTTCTGACACTTTTCATATTCCTCGGTTTCGACATAATAATCAATCATATCTAATAAAATGTCAATTAACTCTTCTATTTCTAAATGAGTAGGGTCATATAACATATATACATCTTTCAGTATATTCAAACTAGATATTTTAACTTTTCCCGTAATAATTTTATACGTAGTTTCAAAAGCTATATCCAATCCTGGTTCTTTTTCGCTATTTTCGTTAAACTGCTCCATGTTTTCCTTGTTATATTTTTCCCACATAATTAAAAATTTTAAGTTTTCCTCCATCCTCCGAAGCTTAGACGACATGCTTCTTCTACCGTTGGGTCAGGGTGCTTAATCTAAGCCGCCATCGCCATTTCAACTTGTTCGCCAGTTAATTGCGGTGAGTCTTCCTTTTACCCTTACTATCTGTCAATTCCATAACACCCCCATGTTTTTGGTTTTTGGCCTTGTGGAGGTGACGGGATTCGAACCCGTGTCCAAAATAGCAGCTAATAAAAGTACTAATGACTCAAATATAAATATCATATATATGTGGCTTATTTGCCATTCTTATTATATGACTTTCTTCTATAGTATTTCTTAGATTTTTTAGCCTGTAAGTTTTTAATCTGTGATTTTAATAAATCATTGACTAATAACTTATCTTCTAATAATATATTTATTGAGCTGTATCTTTTTGTAAAATATAAAGCTGTGATAAATGCTCCTAAGAATAAACCTATAATTAATGTTAATAATTCTGTCATTTTTTAACTCCTTTTTTTAGTAGCTTAATTTCATGCTATATCCATCAGGTGTTCCTGAATTCAAATCTAACATTCCCATTCTTAATGCTTTTTTATAAGTGTTTTGAGCATCGACACATTCCTCTATAAGCCTATTAGTTTCTGAATGTGTTAATTCGAATTTTTTACCACCTATATTTAACGTACAGATTATAGGTTGATTAGCTTCACCTTGAGGATTCTTTGCTTTTGAACCTTTCATAAGTGTTGTACTAATACTACCCCATAATTTTCCATATTTTTTAGGATTGAATGGTTTTTTCTGATTGTGTTTAATTGGTAATTGATTACCTGGTCCAGTTCTATTGTACTTTGCCATTATAATTTAGCAGTTGAGCTGCAAGCTATTTAATTATGCTTACTCTTTAATTTGGATTTTCAGCTTACCTCCGGTTTGTATTATTTTAGTAATTATTTTAATTATTTATTATTACTTAATAATTTATTAGTTTCTAAAATTAGTAGTTTACTACTATTATTAGTTTTAGTACTAATATATTAAAAATTTCCGACATAAAAAAATTATTTGTCGAAAACTTTATATTGTATGCAGCCCATCTAATAACTGCTCCATATAAACTTCTATCAATTTGTGCTTATATGAATTCTCCTCATCTTTTCCCATTATATGACCTATGTACATACTTGTTTTGTCTGTCATAATCACACCGTCATAATGTTGATATAAATAAGCAACACCTTCAGCTCCATCATTTTTCCAAGCTGAAATTATTTTTTCAAAGTTTATATAAATTTTATTGAATCCCATATTATTCTCCTCTATGTACATAATTCCACCACCAACTTCCTAACAACGTTAAGCCTACTATAAATCCAAATGAAATTAGCAGAAATTTTGGTGTGTCGTAGCTATCCATTAAAAATGCCGGCCATCCCATTATAGCACACCATATCAAAAAGAATACAAAAGGATTTGTATTAATAAGCTTCTTCTCAACCTTCAATGTACGCTCTTTATTTATTAGTCGAGATAAAGCATCTTGCATATCTTTACCGTACGCTGGCTGTTTATGTATTGTTCCATCCATCTCTGCTATTGTTATCATATACTTTAGATAACCTGGATTCGACTTACTTTTTTCTACTATCTTACAATCGATAGCTCTACGTTTTGTGTATTTACTTTTCATATTATTTTAATTTATTTTTTCTATAGCAATAATCCATATTTAGATATATTACTGATTGTTGTGAATTTCTTGCTTTACCTACCATTCGTGTTGGAGCAAGGTCTGATTCTATTTTAGTACCCGACCAAATGTTGCCTTGTTCCTCGTCATATTCCCACTTTACATCTTTCCAATGTTCGACAATAGAGCCTTTGAATCTTATAAAAATCTCTTCAGCCAAATGTAGTTTTTCTTTTCGATTATTATTAAAACCAAAAGATAACACCCTATATGGAATATCATTTCTTTTATTGTCTTTTGCACTTTTTACTATATTTAATATAGCTCCTCTTCTACCTTCCTTCTTAAATAATTTGTTGACTTTTTCTTTATCAAACTCACCTTTATCTCCGTGAAGCTTGTCATATCTATCTGCTTCCATCATAATTTCATGATGACCTGAAACGTCATTTAACAAACCTTTGTAAATTCTAAGTATAGGATATCGTCTAATAAAACTAATCAATAAAGCTTCTGCTTCATACGCTGCATCACTAGTACTATGAGTTGAGTGTATAAATTCCTTGAATTCGTTTTCTCTCAACCACTTATTTTTTATAGAGTCATTTTCATGCATAGAATTTCTATGTTCATAAACTCTACTTCCAGTACCTTTTCCCACATACGCTATTTTACCATTAACATCTTGTAGTGAATATACGTACCACTTTAATTTCGCTTCTGCTGTAGGACTAAATCTCTTCATAAGGTATACTTGGTATATGATTACAAAAATATAACTTGTCCCCGTGACGTAGAACAGTATCACATCTAAACCATTTTTTAAGTATATCCATATTTGGATTCTTAAGTTGGTTTTCTGCTATTACTCTTACCACTTGATACGCTTCGCCATTACGGGGCCAAATTATTTCTCTATGCATTTCTATTAATGAATTTTTTCTGAGCGTCGATAGCTTCGTCCAATTCAGATTTGATTTTTACTTTAGGTTTACTAACTTTGAACTCAGGTCTAGATACAAATTCTTTTGAAACTTGTAATGCAGTCTTGTCTTTCCTTTTAATTCTATGCTCTGTAATACAAGGGTATATAGTAAATCCTTTAGGATTGTCTACATGTATTTTGTATGTTGGCATATCATATTTGGTTTTGACGCTTTCTACATTATCACCTTGATATGTTAAGTGAGTAATTTTACCAGTATAGGTACCTCCATCGAAAAAACTAAATGTTACGATGTCTCCTATTGAGTGAATGTGTTTGACTTTTTTTGCCATATTAATTGATTTTAGTTAATAAAAGATTTTTTGATTTTTAATAAGTCTGTCATGTTTTTAATTGTCAGCGTTATATACTTCCAATCCATACCATTTTGACCAAAGTGCATAAACTCACCTTCAAAATCTCTTTGACCTCTATAAGTAGAGTCGTCAATAAGAATATCTCCTTTTAGTAAATTTTTGTGATGAGTCAATATCACTTTTCTTTTAAGAGCAGGTATATGCTCCTCAATCCAATTTCTTTTTTGACCCCAAGCGGCTGGATTATTCCACGGTGGAGTCGATGCTATATACACCCTGTGTCCCATGTCTAAGAGAGCAGCCACTGCATCGATTGCACCTGGCATAGGTGTAAAGGTGCTAAAGTCCATTTCCAAATCAGGCTTAAATCCTTTAGTACCAAATTTAGGGTGATTTTTTGCTGCTTTATCGAAGTCGGCTAATACGCCATCCATATCGATATAAATTGTAAGTTTTTCCATATAATTATATTGATTCATTATACCATTCGTTATCTAATTCCTTAGAACAAGGAACTTTTATCTCGTCTTTAGAAAATCCTATATATAACAAGCAGATTGCCATAAAAAATGATACAGCACAAAATCCCAACTCGTTAAGTGGGTCTGCAAAGTCTATATAATTAAGGATTTCACCAGTTGCCGTAATATAGGCAAGATACAGGGCGGCTAAGCCTGATAATATAAAGCCAATTTTTTTAATAAAGTTCATTTTTCAATTGTTAATTATTATACTACTAATATACGCAAAATTTCCGAGATATAAAAGGATTTTGCCGCCTTTTTTATAAAGTTATTAACAAAGTTATTAACAATCTCTTTCACCATTATAGATGTGTTTAAGTACCGGGAACCTTAAGGACCATTCACCATCTTGATTCTGGCTCTCCTCAAAGTATTGTACGGTAATAAGTTTTCCAAGAATTTTGTTGTGGTCCTTGCCAAACTCTTTACGTTGGTCGATACTGAATCCAGAACCAACACCAACTTGAGTTCCTTTATGCATTACAACTATATTACTTAGACAGTTAATTGTTTTTTCGACACCATCCTCGATAACTCTAATATCTCCATTGGTAGCACCAATAACTTTATATTCAGCATCGTGGAATTTTTTGACTTTAAGTATATCCTTAGAACGTTTACCTTGATATGTTGTATCTTTCCTTAGCATTATACCTTCGTGGCCACTGTCCTCTGCTATTTTAACTAACTCCTCCACTTGTACTCTATCCCAAACTTGAAATTGTGGTAGTACTTCAAGATAGTCATAATATCCATCATGAGGTATTTCACCTTTCAACTCCTCAAGTCTTTCAGAAAGTGTTGATGTTGAAGTAAGACTATCGAATTCTTTAAGTGATAGATAATCGAATATAAAAAACTTAGGATTTTCTATCGTATGATTTTTACGTCTTATTTCTTTCATAACATTTTGAAAGTCTTCTTTGCCACTGTCGTCTGTGATACATAGCTCTCCGTCAAGTACAAAGTCTCCTGGCATTAATTTAACATCATCAATAACTTTCTGTAATGTTTCAAATTCTTTACCACTTCGAGAAAAAGCTTTAACAACACCGTCCTCTTTTCTTATGATACATCTTACACCATCAAGTTTCCTAGACGCCAACCACTTCTCATTTTCATAATCAGGGTGAGTATAAAATGTTTCAGCAAGAGCAACTTTGAATTGAGGTATTAAATTAGTGATAGCTTTATTAATTAAGCTAGCTGCCGTACGAGTTTTTAAGTCCTTGTCCAATATGTTATATATTAAATCTTCATACTGTTTATTTGCAAGTACGAAAGCATTGACAAGTGATATTGCATCGTGTCCTGTATAAACTCTATTTGACAAATCGTCTAGTAAATCCTCTAAAGTATGAGTATCGTCAGAACCACACAAGTGAGATAATTTCTTACAGTTTTTAGAACCTACACCAAAGTGTATATAAGGACTGTAAATACGAACAAGCATATTTTTTACTTCCTCGTCATTATTATATTTTTTAAGTACCTCAATCTTATCGTTGGTCTTATTTGTAGTGTTGAGCTTGTCAACTAATTGTTTTAATTTTTCTAATATCATATTTTACGATTTTTTAATTTGTACTGAATAGAACTTTAACATAATTGGAGGACCTCCTGGATATTCATCACCGTCATCAGCCTCGTAGCAATCGACGTAAGCTTCGATATTAAGCTTAGCTAATTTACTTACAATTTCATCACCTTCGCTTTGACTGTAAACTTTTATATAACGGTCTTCAACACCAGGTCCACCGCGGAGGCCATCGCCAGCAACTCCTAGTAAAACATCGTTGATTGCATCAGTCCAGTAATTCATTTTCTCCCAGTCAAATCCAACCATTCCTTGTTTAGTTCTAGGGACAAGACCTTCGAAGCAACAGTATGCATAGACTTCGTGAATTTGCCAGTTAGGCATTGTTTCCAATTCGCTAACAAATTCGTTATTTACATCGCCCATAGTGAATCCATCACCATAACCAGAATACATTACATTTCTCTGAAGTTTAATAATGTCAGAGTCTTCTGGTATATCGGTCCAAGATGTGAACTCGCAAAAATCACCAGGCTCCTCATGTTTTATTAGATTGTTCCAAGCTTCTAGGATATTTGATTTTAGCTCTAGAGCAATTTTATCGTTATGAGCATACATCTCTTTTGAGAAGGGTTTTGTAATTTCGATTCCAAAATGAATCTTGTTAGGTTTTTTAGTTTTAGGCATAGTTAAATGTTTTTAAGTTATTATACTATAATATACGCTAAAAATCTCAAATAAAAAAATTTTTTTGATGACAATTTGTCATATTTTCGATGACAATTTGACAATATCTTGACGAAAGTCTAGACTGATATTCCGAGTGCAAACACCACAACCATCATTACGATGTAAATTATTGGTGTCATATCTATTTGTTTTGTTTCCATATATATAAGTATTTAATTATATTATCCAAGCGTTTAAGGTAATGTTAAATCTAGATTAATCTTTTGTTATATCCCACTTACTCTTTCCTATATACCATATTTGGTTAGAGCTCCATTTATTGTCTACAAAATATATTATTAAATTAGAATCCCATTTATTTTCGCACCAAAAAATAAGATTCGTATCTGCTTCAAACTTCGAATCGACATAATAAACTACTTTTGACGCCTCCCATTTACTATCTGAAATATATACTTTAATATCAGCCTCCCACTTATTCTTGGTCTCAAAACAAAGCTGACCATAAGTTAGTGTGGGTAATAATATAAGTAATAATAATCTAATCATGTTTCTTAAAAATTTCTCTAATATATCCCCATAAGAAAAATCCTAAACCAAGTGGCCAAAGTAATATAGCAGTTATCCTATCATATTCAGACAGACGTTGTTTTAATAAGCTTTTCTTGTCAAGCCATTTTTCTACTTGCATATAGAAAAAATCACATACACAACCTGCTGCAAGATATATTAATATGTATTCTATAACAATCATGAATAACTTCTTTTACCTGTCCTAGAATTTAAGCTACTTACTCTACTAAGAACCTGATTAAGTTTTCTAGTCTGCACCTCTAACATCTTACGTATTTCTTTGATATCGTTTTTTATATCTTCCGCTTCGGCCGCCGTCATCTCCTCATTCTCGTCGGGGGCGGGGCTCTCAACTTTTTCGGGCACGGGGCTCTCGGTAGCTTCTAGGGTATCGACGATTTCGGGTTTGTTTACCCGTGAGGCCGACGCTGCTTCGAGTGCAGCGGCCAATTGAGACTCAGCACCTACAGCTAAATCTTCGTATCTTTTACTCTTGGGTTTATATTCTTTCTTTTCCATATCTTTCTCTTTATAAGGACAGTTGGTACAACCACTATTACAACAATATCCTCGTTTTAATAAAAATTCCCTACTTAAAGGTTTATACATCGAATGTTTCTAATTGTAAATCCTTAGGAGCAGGTGTACCTTTAGAGTAGTGACTCCATAAATCATTTGCCAAGTACATCTGTTTCCTAGACAGTGGGCCGTGGTATTCTAAGTGTCCAATGGTATTCATAATCCAATTAAGATGTATATCTTTATCTTCCCAATGATTATCATTTCGTACTTGAACAACCTCAAGCAGTCTCTTTAATTTATTGTAATGGTCTTGATTATACACACGAGTTGTACGAACACTAGTCGTTGCAAAGTAAAATTTTTTATTATTCATGTTTATTTCTATTTTTAAGTTTTTGCCTTAATACAGCAAACGCATATCCCACTATCGGCATGCTCGCCAAAATCGTCAATAAAGACGGGTGAGGTTCGCCACATAGTCCTAACGCGTGTTTTAAGAATTCTATCATAGTTTATATAGTTTAATTAAATATAACAAATTTTTCCGACATATAAAAATTTTTGGGTGGTTAATGAGAATCGAACTCATAACCTTTGGAACCACAATCCAATGCTCTAACCAATTGAGCTATAACCACCATATTGAGCTAGCCAACTTTCCGCCTTAATAGTATTAATCATTAGTAAACTGTAAGTTGGTGGTATGCTTGTATTTATAATCATAACGATGTTTATCTTTCATATGAATCTTATTAGTATCTGAATGGATAACAACATAATGAGTACCATGCTTAGTTATATGATACTGTCGATTACGAGCAGGTCGTTTAGCAGTCTTCCATACTCCTAGTCCACCATATCCACGACTAGTCGATTCGTATAGTTCCTGGGCCGTTCCGTCCCAATCTAACATATGCATCTGAATTTCAGTCCACGTTGAAGGTCCATTGTTCCAGACGAAGTTTATCATCTCTTGTGTTCTTGTTAATTTCTTTGCCATATTATCTGTATTTATTAATTCCACCTTTAGCTTCTACATAATCCAACCACCATTGAGGCTGGCTTTCTTTTTTCTGCCAAACTGTATTCCATACACCTTGTTCGTATACTTCAACCAGTTGGTAATCTTTAATGTTTAATTCTTTTGCCATATTTTATCAGTTTAATTTA
>VTLG01015665.1_pt1 | contig 87158 bp, 78 predicted proteins | sample 4694571 | NCBI WGS metagenome assembly VTLG01 (sample SAMN12604809, study PRJNA352737) | marine metagenome | biome: ENVO:00000447; feature: ENVO:00000209|ENVO:00000569|ENVO:01000036; material: ENVO:00002151; isolation source: viral sequences binned using virsorter ...
GAAACTCAAATTAATTTAAATACTGAAGAAATGGTTAAAGCATATTTTTATTCATTTGGTCAATCTCAACAAACAACAGAACAATGTAGTTTTGAAATACTAAACCCTATTGGTGATATAATTTTAGAAGGTGGAACAAACCCGTACACAAATCCAATACTCTCTTATAATCAATATAACTTTTTATATCAAGGACAGGCTTTATGTGGTAATAATTGTGAACCAAAAATTTATGGTTGTTTAGATTCAGAGGCAGTTAATTATGATGAATTAGCAAATACAACAAGTAATGATTGTTATTATAACCCAGGTTGTATAGATGCCGCTTATATAGAATACTATAACTATATTGCTAATAATGGCATAGAAGCAGATTTTGATAATGGAACATGTGAGGTATATGCAATATTTGGTTGTATTGATGAAACTGCATTTAACTATAATGAATTAGCAACAGTTAATCAAGTAGCTGTTGAAGACGAAACCGACCCTTGTATACCAACTATCTTAGGTTGTACAGACCCTTTAGCATTTAATTATAATTCAGAAGCAAATACATTAGAACCAGGATCATGTGAACCTGTTATTAATGGATGTACTGACTCTTTAGCATTTAACTATGATGAAGATGCTAATACGGATAATGATTCATGTATAGAAGTAGTAGAAGGGTGCACTGATAGTACTGCTTTAAATTACAATGAAAACGCCAATACAGATAACAATTCATGTATATCTTATATTTATGGTTGTACAGACGAAACAGCATTTAATTACGATGAAGATGCAAACACAGATAATGACTCTTGTATAGCAGTTGTAGAAGGCTGCACAAATATATTATCAGTTAATTATAATATAGATGCAAACACAGATGACGGAAGTTGTGTTTTAATAGTATACGGTTGTACTGACTCTACAGCATTTAACTACAATGAAGATGCTAATACAGATAACGACTCTTGTATTGCAGTAGTAGAAGGTTGCACCGATCCGTCAGCTTTAAATTATAACTCAGAAGCAAACACAGAAGATTTTAGTTGTATTGCTGTAGTAAATGGTTGTACAGATTCAGAAGCATTTAATTATGATGCGGACGCTAATACAGATAATGGTAGTTGTATACCAGTGGTAGAAGGCTGTACAAATGTACTAGCAGTAAACTATAATGCAGACGCTAACACTGATGATGGTTCTTGTGAGTTAATAGTATATGGATGTACAGATGAAACTGCATCTAATTATAATGAAGATGCTAATACAGATAATGACTCATGTATACCATTTATCTATGGTTGTACAAATCCAGATGCCTTAAATTATAATGAATTAGCTAATACAGATGACTTTAGTTGTGTATTACCAATTTATGGTTGTACTAACGAAACAGCTTTAAATTATAATGAAAGTGCTAATGTAGATAATGGTAGTTGTATAGCAATAGTAGAGGGTTGTACTGATAGTACTGCTTTAAATTTTAATGAAAATGCAAATGTTGAAAATGGATCATGTATACCATTCATCTATGGTTGTACAGATAGTACAGCATTTAACTACGATTCAACAGCAAATACAGATAATGGTTCGTGTATAGAAATAGTTGAAGGTTGTACAAATACTTTAGCTGTCAACTATAATGAAAACGCAAATACAGATGATGGTTCATGTATATTAATTGTTTATGGTTGTACAGATGAAACAGCACTAAATTATAACCCTGATGCAAATACGGATAATGATTCATGTATCGAAATAGTTGAAGGATGTACAGACCCAAATGCATTTAATTATAATGCTAATGCAAATGTTGAAGATTTTTCATGTATAGAAGTTATTATAGGATGTACTGATGAAAATGCAATAAATTATGATCCTTTAGCAAATACAGATTCAGGAAGTTGTATTGATGTATTAACAGGATGTACTGATGTAAGTGCTTATAATTATAGTTTAACAGCAAACACAGATGATGGAAGTTGTGTTTATGATGCAGGATGTAGTGGGGGACCAGGAGAACCATACTGGTTACCAAATGAATGTTTTGCATGGGTAATATCAATTGATACTGAATGTTGTTCAGGAGAATGGGACTCATATTGTGTTGAATTATATAACTATTGTGACTTAGGGTGGCCTATTGATTTAGAAGAAATAAGTAGAGAACTACTAATATACCCTAACCCTGTAATAGATATGTTAAATAGTACACAAGAAATTGATATAAAAATATATGATATGATAGGAAATTTAGTTATCTCTAAAGAAAAAGCTAACCAAATAGACATGACCTCTTTATCAAGTGGTGTTTATAATTTAAATATTAAATATAATAATAAAATAATAAATAATAAAATTATAAAACAGTAATGTTTTTTAAAAAAATTTATATTTATTAATGTACAATAAATAATAACCAACAATGGCAAATGATAAATATTATGGCTTTAAGCCAAAATCAGGCAAATCAGTTGAACAGATAGCTAAATTTGAACAATTTAATCCATATGAATTTAGAAAAGGTATGGATTATGAATTAACTGAATTAGGGTGTTCAAGATTAAAAGAATCTACTCCTGAAGAAAGAGAAAAAGCTACAGAAAAAGTATTTAAAAATTTAGAAAGCCACCCTGCATATTATTCAGGTTTAATTCAGTTTGAAACAGGTATGAATCAAGCAGGACAAATTGATGGTAAAAACTTTAAAACATGGCTTAATGATCATTTTGATATTAATAAAATGCAGCCTGCTATAGATGAAAAATTTAAAAAAATTAAAACCCCTAATTTTAAGGATGATAAAATGAAAGAACTAAAAGAATCAATTCAAAGAGAAGTTAATAAAGTCCTTAAAGAACAATCTGCAAAACAAGCAGCTATGGCTGATATGGAAGATGCTGGTGAAAAAGAAGGAGGTAAAAAAGGAAAAGGTAAAGCTAAAAAAGATAAACCAGTAAGAAAAGATAGATTTGATAGAGAAGAAGAAGCTATAAAAGACATATTATTTAGAGTAGATGCTAAAGGTAAAAAACCAAAAGAAGAAGGAGATTACACAAAAGATAACCCTGCTCCTGGTAGTATGCTTTTTATTAAAGATGAGTTATTAGACACGTATAAAAACGATATAAAAAATGACCCTAAATTAGAAAAACCTAAAGATAAAGAAGACGCTTATAATAAATTACAAAAAGAAGCAAATGCAGAATTTGAAGGAGCTCTTGAAAAATTTAATGAAGAATTTGACACAGATAATACTCTTAATTTATATGTAAAAGATCAAGAATTATTTAAAACTATAAAAAGTCTTCAAGAAAGACTTAAATTAGGTTTAGATAAAGCAAGAGCAGGAGTAGAAGAAGAAGCTAGAGGAACTAGACGTGAAATAGCTAAATCTCAAATGACACGTGAAGAAGCTCTTAGACTTCTTGAAATAGTTAAAGAAAACGGAATATCTTTAAGAGAGGGAACTGAGGGAATAAGAACATATTATGAAATAGCAAAAGCAGCTTATTTAGAAGGAGTAGCTAATGCTTTAAATTTGTAAAATAAAAAAAAATAGTTATGAATTTTATAGATAGTTGGAGAGAAGGTAATAAAAAAAATATTATAGATATCTCTTTAAGACTCGGAGTATTAACTCTATTTGAACTTAATTGGAATCCCAAAGTTAAGTTTAGATTAATTTTATTAAATTTTGGGATAGAATTATAAGACCAATAATAACTTAATTTAAATTAAAGATGAAATTAGAAGAACTAAAACAAATGGTAGCAGAAGAATATGCTAAATATAAAAACGAATTAACAGAACAAGGAGCAGATATGCCTCCTATGCCTGGTGCTCCAAAAGATCCTACTGTAGCAGTATCTGATGGTGATGTAGATCCTAGTGAAGATTCAGCAGAAGATACTTTAAAAAACATATTTGATATGTTAAAAGATTTCTTTGAAGGAGGAGATGATGCATCTGATGATGCAACGGATGCAGCTGATGATGTTGAAGATGATGCAGATGACGCAGATGATGATGCTGATGATATGGAAGAATCAACATCAACAGGAAAAAATGCTGGATATAAACCAGTAAAAGAATCTATTAAAAAAATTAAACAAAATAGAATTTTAGCAGAATCAAAATTAAGATCAAGATTCAAAACTCTTGCTAATATAAAAAAATAACATATGACTCTTGATGAGTTATTATTAGAGTGGTCTTATAGGTCAGAAAAGGGTTATCCATCTTTGGATAATCCTTCTGATGTCTCTGTTTTAAAAGAAATATTAAAAAAACTAAATATACCCTCTTATAATGTTATTCAAAGTTTAAAAGAAAAAGAACTTACTACTAGTGATCTTACAAAAACAACTAAAAGAGGAGACAAACCAGATCGTGCTGAACTAATTTTAGCTAAAATAGATAAAGGAGAAGAGTTTGAACTAACTAATGGTTCAAAAATTACTATAGATCCTGAAAAATCTTTAGAAACTATCCAAAAACTTACAGATAAAGTCTATAAAAATTTAGTATTTACAGATACTTCAGGTAACACTTATAAATTAAGTGATCTAGAAAAAACTCCAGATTTAGGAGGTCAACCTGCGGGGCCTGGAAGTGATACAAAACTCCAAGAATCAGCTCACTGTTATGCTTGTGCTGTAGCTTACTATGTTGTACAAGGATCAATTACAGAAGAAGATTTAACTAAAGAAAATTTTGAACAAGGTTCACAATATGTAGAAGCTTATGGTGCTAACCCAAAAGACAAAACAGCAATGGCTCCACGAGTAACTGTTGATGATATAGAAGAATTTTTTAATAGAAAACCAGAATGGCGTGCCTCAGTAGCTAAAACTGTAAATAAAATATATGAATTATTTCCTAACAAAAATTATACCTTCCATAGAAATTCAACAGCTGTAAGTAGATTATATAATGCTTTTAATAAGTCTTTAGAAAAAGATGTTGATAAATCTTTAAAATATCCTAGTATGGATGATAATAAATGGAACCCAGCAGATATTTGGTTATTTAGCCCTGAAATAATAGATGAAGACTGGTCAGGTAATGTAGCAGTATTAAATGGACAAATTGCTGACTATTATGAAGATGAAAAATTAGCAGGAATATCTTTAAAAAAGATAAGTAAAAATACTGATGCTAAAGTAAAATTATATAATGATCCTGGTGTAGAAGATGAAAAATACGAATATGAGGGTTATAGATCTACCCTTGGTGCTCTTGGAGGCGATGTATTTTTTACAGGAGGTAAAGCATCAGTTAGATTATCTTCAGGAATATCAGGATTTTCTGTAGAAATATCTGGAAAAGCAGCTAGAGGAGGTAAAGCCGCTTTAGGTGCTATAAATAAAGCTTTAGAAAGTAATAATTTAATCCCTTTACCTTTATATTCTGAAGTACTAGACGCTTTTAATAATAATGATGAAAATTATTATGAAAAACTATATTATTTAATTGATAGATTTATACCTGGAGGGATATCAAAAGATGATTTTAAAGATAAATATGATAAATCTGATGTAAAATGGAAAATGGGTAATTATTATAGTTTAGAACTTATAGAAAGATTTGAAGACAATAAGCCAGAACCAGCAAATGAATTAATGTCTGATATTATAAGATATGCTCGTTCATCTACTTCAGATTCATCTAAATTTGCAAAAATATCATAATAAATTTGGTTTTTTAATTTTTCTTTATTATATAATATCAAAATAAAAAAATACTACAACATGAAATATGGACAACAAGTACAAGGTGCTTTAAATAGACTAGATAATTCCTTAAAAAAACTACATACTATGGTTAAAAGAGGTGAAAATGCTAATGCTATAGAGTTTATGGAAAGAGGTGAATTAAAAGATAGATATGAAGATCTTCAAAATATTATAACACTATCTGGGGGACCTGGATCTAGTGGTTTAGGGGCAAGTGGAACTATTCCATCAACAGGCACGTTTTAATAAAAAATATAGGTTATGTTATCAGCAGAAAAAATCCAATCAAATTGGGATCGTTATTTAAACGAAATAAAAACAAATATATCTAAAGAACGAACAGATATATTAATTCCTTTTTTAGAAAAATTTGAAGAACGAATAATGATGATGCCAGCAGCAGCTAAAAATTGGCACCATTCAGCATTTGCTGGTGGTTATGTTGACCATGTATTACGTGTATATGATTGCGCAAATGAATTATATAAAACGTGGAATAAAATGGGAGGTGATATATCCACATATACAATTGAAGAAATGCATTTCGTCGCTTTATTCCATGATTTAGGTAAGATGGGCCAACAAGAAGGTGAATATTATCAACCAAATGATTCTCAATGGCATATTGATAAATTAGGTCAAATATATAAATTTAACACTGATATTCCTGCTATGAAGATACCAGAAAGATCTTTATTTTTATTACAACAAATAGGATGTATAGTATCTCAAAATGAATATATAGGGATTAAAATTCATGATGGGTTGTATGATGAAAGTAATAAATTTTATTTTATGTCTGGTATGAAAGAAACCAAATTAAGATCTCATTTACCATTACTAATGCATCAAGCAGACCATATGGCTGCTCAGATTGAATTTGAAATTTGGAATAATGCAACAGATGCTGTTCCTAAACAATCAAAACCTAAAAATGGCTCTAAAGGAGACAAAACAATAAGAAACGCTAAAAAAATAAATACTAAAAACAATCCGAATCTATCTAATGCTACTTTAGATGTTATAGATTCATTTTTTAAAGATTAAACTATGGGATGGACAATAGCAACAATATTACTTACAATAATTACAACTATTTTAGGTTTTGCTCTTTTTAATTTATTGAAAAAAAATGAAGTTTTAGAAGATTTTATTTCTAAACAAAGCGATGCTATAAATGAATGTGACGTAAGATTAAAACAAATAGATACTAGAGGTACTTTTAGTTCTGATGACGAAATAGGGTGGTTTTTTAAAGAAGTAAAAAAAATCCAAGAAGCTTTAAACGAATTTACCCTTAAATAAAATATGAAAAAAACTAACCTATTAAGTACTAATAAAGCAGACTCTACTCCTCCACCTAAAAAGAAAAGAGGAAGAAAAAGAACCAAAAAACGCTATTTTACAGAAGATACTGACTTAGCTATAAAACAATATTTAGCATCTTCTAATCAAGATGAAAGAGATTATATATATAAAAATCGTATTCATTACCCCTTTTACAAACTAGCAGAAAACCTAATCCATACTTTTAAATTTTACTATACAGAAGTAGATAATTTAGAAGATTTAAAACATGAAGTAATTTGTTTTCTTTTAGAAAAATTAGATTATTTTAAACCTGAAAAAGGAACTAAAGCTTTTAGTTATTTTTCAATTGTAGGTAAGAATTATCTTATACTTTATAACAATAATAATTATAAAAAGAAAAAATCAAAAGTAGATTTATTAGCAGCTGATGAGGATGAAGGAGTAATCCATCAATTAGGTAGGGATGAAAGAAAAAAAGAATTAAAAGACTTTATAGACTACTTTACAGAGTATATAGATAAACATATGTTTACTATGTTTAAAAAAGAAAAAGATAGAAAAGTATGTGATGCTATAAATCAACTTTTTGTACGAAGAGAAAATTTAGAAATTTTTAATAAAAAAGCTTTATATATTTATATTCGTGAAATGACTGATGTAGATACTCCTGTTATTACAAAAGTAACAAAGATATTAAAAGTTTTATATAAAAAACTACATCAAGAATACATTAAAACAGGATATGTAAGAATTTAAACTTTTCCATATTTATAATAAAATATAATTATGGCACAAAACTCACTAGACCAAATAATATTCGATGATAAATCTTTTTCAGATTTATTAAAAGAAATACATAAAAACCAAAGCAAAAAATCAAAACAACTAGCTTCTTTAATAGCTGAATTACGCCCCCTTATTACTAGTTTAGGAGACGCTACAGTAGTAGTACCCTTAATTAAAGAATACATGGAAATTAGTGTTAAAAATGATGACCAACTTATTAAAATGGCTGCTATAGTACAACGTTTATCTACAGGAGCTACTTCTAGTGGTGATGGAGGATTATTAACAGAAGAAGAAATGGAACAACTTCAAAGTGTAGCAGAAGAAATATCAAAAACTGTTGAAAAACCTAAACAACTAAATAAACCTGAAGAAGAAAATGGATAAAATTGTAAGAGTTTATGATATAATTTTAGATAAAAATCATGATGCGTGTAAACCTAATTGCACTGCAGATGATATAGGAACTATTTATTATGCTGAAATAGATGAACTCTCTCCTACAGCAGATGGTGACTTTCAGTTATCTACTGCTAGACCCTATCATTATAATATATCACATTTTCCTTTAAAAAATGAATTAGTACATTTAAAACTTACAGTATCTCCTGAACATAATGAACAAGGAAAACCTATAAATTATTATTTAGCTCCTTTATCTATTATGCAAAATACTAATAGTAATTCATTTATTAACAAATTAACCGCTAAAAAAGATAATTATTTTATTCCTAATCCTTTTATAAAACGTTTACAACCTTATGAAGGAGATATATTCATGCAAGGTAGATTTGGTAATTCTATAAGATTTGGAAGTACTATAGATAAAACACAAGTAATAAGAAAGAATAGTTGGAGTAATGAAGGAACAATAGGGTCTCCTATTACTATAATAAGTAATGGCCATGAAAAGGTACCTATATCTGTAGAAGAAGAATATGAACATACAGTAGAAAATATAAATGGTGATAAAGCTAGTATTTGGTTATGTTCTAACCAACAAATAAGTAATATAGAAATAGCTTCATTACATGACTTATCTTATTATTACGATACAGAAAGAAGTAAACAAGAAGAACAACCTAATACTCCTAATAATGATTTAGAAGAAAATGTTCAAGAAGATGTACCTTTAAATACTGCAGATAATCTTCCTCCTGAAGAACTCCAACAAACAGAAGAACTATCAGACTTTACAAGTGAAGAAGTAGACTACTATGATATAGCCCCTACAGAACAACAATCAATTAGAAATATAGATAACACTGTGTTAGGTGAAAATTATGTAATTCCTGACACAATAAATAACCAATATTTAAATGAATCAATAGGCTCTATAAGTGGAGCAAAATTTAAAAGAGCCCATAATATAATAAGTGCCCTAGCAACTTCAAATGGTATTGATAATTATCCTGGTGCTGATGAATATTTAAATCCAAATCTTACAGCAGATTTTATTTGGGGTAATTTAGAAAAATTACATGAAAAATGTATAATACCTCTATTAGATGCTTTTGGTGCAGAAAATATTAAAATTACATCTGCTTATAGATCTATAGATTTAAATAAACTTATGGGAGGGACTGAAAACAGCCAACATATTAGTGGGTATGCTGTAGATTTAGTTTCTACTAAACATTCTTCTTCAGAACTATGGAATTATTGCAATCAATTTTTAGAATTTAACCAATTAATATGGGAGTTTCCTGAAAGAGGAGACTTTACTCATATAGATTATGATTTTTCTTGGATACACATCTCATATATTGAAGGAAATAATATAAAAACACGTACTATGTCTTCTGATGTAGAAATATATCATGAAATGATAGATGAAGGCCAAACAGAACCCGTTAATAGAAGGGGAAAATATTCACATGATATAATAGAAGCAGATGAATCTATAGTAGGTTTTACTGATTTTTAAAAAAAATAAAAATGACATATATACCTCAAAATCCCAAAACATATATAGGAAGCCAATTAATATTAAATTCAGATAGATTAATATTTAATGCTAAAACAGATAGCATATTATTATATTCAGATAAAGCTATAGGATTTAGTACAAATGGTAGTTTTCATTTTGATACTAGTTCCGATACAGAAAGCCATTTTATAGTTAATTCACCTAATATTTATTTAGGTTTAGATTTTGATAACACACTTCCAAAAGAACCTGCAGTATTAGGAAATGAATTAGTAGAATCTTTAGAAGAAGTTTTAGATCTAATACAAAAAGTATATAGTGATATAGCATTTCAAGTATCTCATATGTCACCAGGAGTAGGCCCTACAAGTGTAAATCCTAAAAATATAACTCTTTTAAATAAAAGAACTAGAGAAATAGAAAATATAAAAGAAGAATTACAAAGTATAAAAAGTGAAACAATAAAATTAGTATAATGGCTACACAACAAATAAGAAATATAATAAATTCTCAATTAGATAATGTATTAGCTAGAGCTAAAGAAGAAATAAAAAAAGAAGGAAAGAAAAAGGTAGAAGAACTTAAACAACAAATCCCTACTCCTGAAGACATAATGAAAAAACTCCAATCAGAGATAAATGAAGACAGTTGTAGTCCTCAAGGAAGAGAAAAATTCATGAAAAAGTATAATTCTTTACAACAAAAATTAAAATCTATCCAAAATATAGTAAAAGAAGCTTTACAAAAAATAGAATCTTTAGAAAACAAAGTTAAACCTATATTTGAAGGAGAAGGACCTATTGGTCAAATATCTCAAATGGCAGAATTATTAAAAAGTACCTTAATACCTGCTCTTAAAATTATAGTATTAGCTGCTCCTTTAATTTTAGCAGCTTTTGTTGGTCCAACAGCATCAGGGGTAGGTATAGATCAAGCCCAACAAAAAAGAGATAAAGCAAAAGCAACAGTAGTTATATTTACTTCTTTAATAGCATCTATAGTAGGAATGATAATTTATTATAAAAATATGGCTGAAAACCTATTGAAAAAATTAGACCCTATTAAATCAAAAATATCAATGGTTGATGAAAAAATTACAGAATTATTATTATTTATGGTAAGCTTATTACTTCAGTATGAAGAAGGATGTGCTGATCTTGAAAATTCTAAAAATGATTCTGTAGGTAATAGTAATAATGCTATAGTTCCTGACCCTAATGGTTCTACTCCATTACAACAATATATGGCATTACTAAATAATCAATATAACGATGTATACAATAAATTACAACAATCAGGAAATAAAAAAGCCCTTAAAAGAGTATTTAAAGTTAAAGAAAATTTAGAAGAAGATTACAATATTAGTTTTAAAATAATTAATATTAACGAAGATTCTAATAAACTAAATAGATCTTAAAAAAAATTATATTTATTACATATAACAACAAATTATTATGAAAGCTAAAACATTTGAAAATTTAATTAGAAAAGTAGTTAGAGAAGAAATAGATTATGCTTTACGTAGAGAAATAAAATCCCTTAAAGAAGATTTACGTGAAGAATCAAAACCCTTAATTAAAGAAGAACCAATACCAAATACTGTTAGAAATTCTTTAAAAGAAAAAATTATGGGTTCTACTTCTAATAATAAACCTATACAAAATATTAATTATACAAATAATCCTGCATTAAATGATCTTTTAAATGAAACTGCTCAAGGAGATACAAATCTAAATAGTGGTGCATCACCTGTTTCTATGGAAGGAGACTTTTCTACTATAGGAGGAATCCCTACAGAAGCAGCCCCTCAAGAAGTAGTAAATGCAGTAACTAGAGATTATAGTGATTTAATGAAAGCTATAAATAATAAAAAAAAACATAGACCTTAAACATGCCTTTAGTAAAACAACAAAGAAAAATTAGTCCTTTAGATCTTAACAAAAATGTTACGATAGGGGTAGCTTTCCCTTTAAATGATACTAATATGTTTCGAGGTACTGAAACTGTAAATGAACAAAATAAATCTAATCTACTAAACTTATTATTAACACAACAAGGAGAAAGAGTAAATCATCCTAATTTTGGGGTAGGTTTAAAAAATCTTTTATTTGAACAAAATGTAGATATAGATCAATTAAAAGAAATAATCCAATTACAAACATCAAGATATGTTCCTGGTATAAAAGTAACCAACGTTCAAACAGGAATATCAGAAGATAAACATACTATATTTGTATCTATAGTTTATCAAAACCTTTTAGATGCAAAAACTGATGCTGTAAAATTAAATTTTAGTTAAAATGGCCTATAATAAAGTATCAAATAAATCACAAGATAAAGATGTAAAATATCTAAATAAAGATTATAATTCTTTTAAATCAAATTTAAGAGACTTTGCTGAAGTTTATTTTCCTAATAGTTTTAATGATTTTAGTGAGGGTAATCCAGGAATGATGTTTCTTGAAATGGCTGCCTATGTAGGTGATGTTTTATCTTACTATACTGATACCCAACTTCAAGAATCCTTTTTAACTTTAGCACAAGATAAAGAAAACATATATAATATGGCTTATGCTATGGGATATAAACCTAAATTAACTTCAGCCGCTGCTGTAGATTTAGTAGTATCTCAATTAGTACCCTCAAAATTAGTAAATTCTGAATATGTACCTGATTATGATTATGCTTTAAATATAAAGTCTAATTCAACTTTTTCATCAATAAAAGGAGATACTTTTTATTTATCTAAAGATTCAAATTTTACTTTTTCTTCTTCTTTAAGCCCTGTAACTTCTAGTATATATCAATATGATGGAAGTAATAATCCTGAATATTATATACTTGAAAAAACAGTTCCTGCTGTTTCAGGAGATGTTAGAACACAAACTTTTACTATAGGAGCTGCTGAAAAATTTAAAACACTAAGTTTATTTGATACGAATATAATCTCAATAGAATCTATAACAGATTCAGATGGTAATGAATATCATGAAGTCCCTTATTTAGCTCAAGATACTATATTTGAACCTATATCTAACACAGCAGCTAATGATCCTGTTTTATATCAATACAATAATGAAACCCCTTATTTATTAAAATTAAAAAAAGTTCCTAGAAGATTTGTTAGTAGAGTAAAACCAAATAATAGGTTAGAAATCCAATTTGGAGCAGGAACTAGTGATAAATCAGATGAACAAATAATACCAAACCCTGATAATATAGGATTAGGTATTAAAGATGGTAGAAGTAAATTAGATATAGCTTTTGATCCTTCAAATTTTTTATATACAAAAGCATATGGTCAAGTACCCTCAAATACAACTTTAACTGTAACTTATTTAGTAGGAGGAGGAATATCTTCTAATGTAGGAAGCAATACAGTTACTAAAATAACTAATATTTTATATGATGTAAATCCAAATTTAAATACGGGAATGAGAAATTTTGTTATATCTTCAGTAGCTTGTATTAATCCTCAAGCAGCTAGAGGGGGAACAGGAGAGGATAGCTTAGAAGATATAAGATTAAATACTATGGCAAACTTTTCTACCCAAAAAAGAACAGTAACTAGAGAAGATTATATTGTAAGAGCCCTATCTATGAATCCTAAATTTGGTAGTATAGTTAAAGCTTTTATTATTCAAGATGATCAAATATCTCCTACAGATGGAACTAGAATACCTAACCCTTTAGCATTAAACTTATATACTTTAGGATATAATTCTGCAGAAAAGTTAGCAGTTTTAAATAAAGCTACTAAAACTAATTTATCTACTTATTTAGAACAATATAGAATGCTAACAGATGCAATAAATATAAAAGATGCTTTTATAATTAATTTTTCAATAGATTTTGAAATTACAGTTTTTAAAAATTATAATAATCAAAACGTTCTATTACAATGTCTTACAGAATTAAAAACTTATTTTAATATTAAAAAATGGCAAATAAATCAACCTATAATAATATCTGATGTTAAAAATTTGATAGGAGAAGTAAAAGGAGTACAAACAGTAGAAGATGTTATTTTTAGAAATAAAAGTGGAGAATCTTTAGGATATTCAAAATATAAATATCCTATAGATACTGCTACTAGAAGTGGGGTTATATACCCTTCACTAGACCCAAGTATTTTTGAATTAAAATTCCCTAATTCGGACATTAAAGGACGAGTAACAACATATTAATATGGCATATTATTTTTTATTCCCAGAAATAGATACAACACTATACAGCCAGCCTGATAGAAAAGAAACAAACACAGGAGCTGATGAAATCTTAGAAATAGTTAAAGAAAGAGGATCTACAGATAATATTTTATATCCTTCAAGAATTTTAATAAAATTTAAAAATGAAGATTTAACTAATCTAGTAAATGACACTATAGGATCTTCTACCTATAATAATAGTACAACTAAAGTAAATCTTCAACTTACTGCTGCCGAACCAAAAAATCTATTAGCAACAGTAAATTTAAATTTATTTGCTATATCTCAATCATGGGATGAAGGCACAGGAAGATATACAAACCTACCTAGTAGTTCAAATGGAGCAAGTTGGATATATAGAAATAACACAACTACTGCTACAACATGGGCAACTGCAAGTTTTGCTGCTAATAGTACAGGTTCTATAAGTGGAGGATTAATTACTCAAGGAGGAGGAGTTTGGTATACTGATTCAAATTTTCAAGCTACTGAACAATATTTAGTAGGAGATAGTTTAGATACTAATTTTGATGTAAAAACAATAGTAACAAAATGGTACAATTTTAATCAAAATAGTTCTACTTACCCTACAGGGATAGAAAATAATGGATTTTTAATTAAAAAACCCGAAATAATAGAAACAAATACATCTCATAGTTTTGGTGAGTTACAATATTTTTCTGTAGATACTCATACAATACATCCTCCTAAATTAACTTTTAAATGGGATGATAGTACAGGTTATGATGATGTTGATAGTTCAAAATTAAAAACTACTCAAGATAATCTCCAAATAACACTATATCAAAATAAAAATACATATAATCAAAATGATATAGCTACTTTTAGACTTAATGTAAGAGATAAATATCCTACAAGAACATTTGCAACATCTTCAAATTATTTAGATGTAAATTATATATGGAGTTCATCTTGTTATAGTATAAGAGATGCTCATACAGAACAAGAAGTAATCCCTTTTGACAGTAATTTTACTAAACTTAGTGCTGATTCTAATGGTAATTATTTTAAAATTTATATGAACGGTCTTCAACCTGAAAGATATTATCGTATTTTATTTAAACAACATGATGCTACAGGAACAATAATATATGATGATAATTATCATTTTAAAGTTATTAGATAATGGCTATAAATAAAAAATTAAAAAAAACAATAATAAGTAATAAACATGCTAATGATGTTTTAAATAAAAATTTTAACCAATTAGCTAAAACAGAAAATCTTTTAGATTTTGATGCTATTAAAAATATATATAATAATGTATTTTATTATGTACCTAAAACAGGAAAAGAATCTCATAAAACTTTAATAGAAGAAAGTTATAATCATATATATTTTAATTATAATAGACAATTAGATTTAAAAATTAAAAGACTAATAAAAGATTTATCAAGAAAAGAAGGAGAACTAACAAGTTTAGAAAATCCAGAATCCCAAGAACACCCTATATATGAAGATCGTGCTATATTAATAGCTGGAGAAGGAGGTATGCAATACCAAGACATGGATACTAAATATATTATGCAAGAAGGTAGAAAAAGAGCTTTTAGTGATGATAATATATTTTTTACTACAAAAAAACTTTTAGGAATCCCTTTAGAAGATAATGATGGTAGATATTTCTTAACAGTTGATGAATTAAATGAATTACCTGATGCCCCTGAAATTGCTATAACTGATGACTTACACGTAAAAGGAGATGACTTAGTAGTAGATTTAGGAGATATAATGGGATCTTCAGCTTATTATGAAGTTGAATTTGAATGTTTAGGTAATGAAGTTTCAGATTATGTAGGGGCATTATCTGATAATATGTTAGATTTAGATGTAGAAACTTTTCAGTTTTATATGGGCAATGATGCTTGTACTATAAAATATATTAAAGATGAATATACAAATGATGAATTAGGCCCAAAAGTACATGAAGTTTCTATACCAAAAGGAGAAACAAAAACTTTAAAAATACTTAGAAGAACAGGTATGGAAAATGATTTAATACCTGAAAATTTAGGCCCCTATTACAGTATTACTCCTGCTATTAGCATAGAATATAATGGTAATGATATAACAAATTATGAAAGAAATTGGGGACCTTATGGTGATTATGAATCAATAGTATATGCTGAAGGAAGAATCATGAGTACAGAAAAAGAAAGTGCCCATATAGCAAATGCTATGATGCAAATGGGAGAAATTCAAGATACTTCAAGAAAATTATTTAATGGTCTTGGGACAACCCAAACAGGAGCTTGGGGAGAAGCAGACATAGTAGTAATAGAAGATCCTAATTATACAGGTCAAGAATTAAGCGTATATGGAACTAAAATGATTTATAATATTCCTGGTGCATATGGTAATTTAGGACAATCTAATGATCTTCAAGAAAAAGTATTTAGTAACCCCTCTCATCCTTATTATGCTGCTAAATATTATGGTCAACCTATATTTAGATATGAAAATTCATATCTTATGCTTAATAAGACTTATAAATCTTGGGGAAAAAGATTTAGTTTTTATGATTTAGGAGCCTTTCCTGTTAGAGAAATAACCAAACACCATAGCAATGTTAGTATTATGGATTTAGATCTTTCAGGAAATGATATACTTGGAGTAAGGTGGGATACTTTAGATAAATCTAGAATCCGTTTTCCTGGATTACAAGAATACAAAACAAGAGAACAGAATATAGATGATAATATCTTTAATCCTGCTCAAGGTAGTAATTATGAATTAAACCAATATAATAGTTGGTCTTAAAATATGAATAAATCAGCTAGATATCAACAAAGAACCAGTAGTGATACACTTATTGAACTTCCAATAAGAGATACTAACCCTGTAGATATTGAAGATTTAATAGACATTAATCTAAAAAAATCTATTTATGGGGCTAAAGAAGCACTTTTAAATTTAGATGAAGAATTTAAATTTTTTGCTCCTAAATCTTATAGTTCAAAATATTTTTTTAGTTTATATAATAAAAATTTTTATTCTTTTTCAAGAGAGTTCCATACTAGCATAATAAGACAAAGTACAAATTATGCTTATCCTGAGGGTTATATAAATCCTCGAGTTATAGAACAAAATGATTTACAAAAAGATATAAAAGATGTACAAAGATCAATAGATAGTCTTGAAAGAGAACATTTTTTCTTTAAAAACAGAACTTTTTTAATGAATGATGCTTATAAAACAGACCCAGAAAGTATTCTTGCAACAGGAAGAGATATATATTATATGCACTCTGCTAAAAAAAGAGAAGTTAGAGATTATCAAACATATTTAAATTTAAAAACCCAATTAACTAAAGGACAAGGAGTTATAGATGATAGAAATTTTATTAATTTTGTAAGTAAAACAACTCTTGATAAAATACCTAGTGGCCCCCATATATTTAATTTAAATGATAGTTATAGAGATCCTTTTGAAATAAATATTTATCCCCAAACAATACAAGAATATGAAGCTGAAGGAGAAATAATAGAAGAACCAGAAAACCGTAATGAAGTAACAGAACCAACAGATACACGTCCATAATGGCATATATAGAAGGAAATAATAATCAAAATAAACTTGGAGAAGTAAGTGATAATCAAAGATCAGATGCTTTAACTACTCCTCTTGATACCTTAGTAATTTCTAGTTTAAAATCTAAAACTATAGATAAAACATTTGGTAGAGAAGATGACTATATAGAATTACATATTTATAACAATAATAATCAATTAATTCATTCTGAAATGAATTTTGAAGATTATACTTTTCCCCAAACTCAAGAAGTAAAAGCTCCTTTAACCCAATTAATTCAAATTGACCCTAATAAAGTACTTAATGATAGGGGTTATTTTTCAGGCCAATATATAATAAAATTAAATGTTTTAAAAAATAAAATATTTAATACAGACCAGTATCCTTTCTTTATTAAAGAAATATCTCCTGACAGAAGAGAAATAAAATCAGTAACTCCAAAAGTTACTAATACTCTTCTTGGTCCTGCTGTTAGTGAATTTATAGCAGATATAGAATCATCTGTTTATTTTAAAGAATTTTCTATTAATTTTGGTAATGATTTAATATTACCTTCTATTAATGTATTATTAAATAAAGATACTACTAAACATGAATTACTAGTAAAAACTCATAAACCCCTTCCTGAAGTTATAGTAACAAATTCTGTTTTTAAAGTAGTAGAAGAAATAACAGATCCTTTACTTATAAGAGTAGATTTAGGAAATCTTTCATTAAAAGAAGAAGGAATCCCTATGGCAGGTCCTAATTTTAATATTGATATTAGATTAAATAGTTCAGTCCCTACAGAATTTAAAACTTATAATAATATATTAGAATATAGTTTAACATCTTCATACCAACATTTATTAAGTAAATTAGAAGATGATTCAATTGATCTAGGAATAGAATATGATTATATTAGACCCGTATCTGAAAGTAGTGAAGAAAGAACGTATCATTTTGAAAATTTTACCCATTTTAGTAGTGCTACTGAAAGATTAAAAAACTTTAGATATAAACTCCAATTAATAGAAAGTTACGATAGACAGATAGGAAGTTTAGGCAATATTACAGGAATTACTTCAGGTTCAAGTGTTGTTATATTAAATAAAAATCAAATTAATGATAAAAAAGAAAAATTAATAAAAGGATTTGATGGTTATGAACAATTTTTATACTTTACTTCAGGTACTTATGCATGGCCTAAACAAAATTCATTAAAACCTTTTGTTTTACATTCAGTAACTGCTTCACAATCTACTGAATGGTTTGGTTATGGTTTTTCACATCCATCATCTTCAGGACAATTATTATCTGCTTCTCTTTATGATAAAGAAAATAATTATAGTTTAAACAAATTATTACCTACTCATATTACTGATAACTCAGACAATTCTTTATATGTTGGTTTTGTTGACATGGTAGGCCAACATTTTGACCATATTTGGACTTATATAAAATCTATATCAAATGTATATAATACTGATAATCTTAGAGGAATTTCAAAAGACTTAGTTTATTTTAAGTTAAAAGATATGGGATTAGAAGTTTTTGATCAATTTGAAAATTCTTCTCTTACTGAGTATTTACTAGGTATGGGATCAGGAAGTAGTACTTATGATGCTGGTTTTATATACGGTGCAAATACTACTGCTTCTTTAGCTGGTACTGCTTCTGAAACTATGATTAGTGCTTCAGACCAGTCTATTCCTAAAGGTGATATTACTAAAGAAATATGGAAAAGACTATATCATAATGCCCCTTATCTTTTAAAAACAAAAGGAACAGAAAGAGGAATTAAAGCATTAATGAGTTGTTATGGTATTCCTTCATCTATTTTAAATATAAAAGAATATGGAGGATCTACTACTACAACAGGAATATTTGAAGATTTAGACATCTCAAATAATTATAAAACTTTTACATATGAAAAACAATCATTAGCCTTAAAAGGAGATTCAGGAACAGGTGGGTTTTTTATAAAAACAAATTGGTCTTCTTCTTTAGGTGGGGGGCAACATGGAGGGATTAGTGAAGAACAAGATAGAAAAAAAACAGTTGAATTTAGAATTAAACCTATAAGATCAACTAGTAAGTATCATTTATTTAGCTTATCAGGATCTTACTATAAAACATCTAATACTCTTTATCCTTCTGCAGACCAACATTTATTATTAGACCCTTATACAGGAAATGATATATCTTCATCAAATGATGCTGATAATTATGGTAGAATACAGTATTATTTAGGGGGTACATTAACAAAACAAACCCAATACTTTCCTATATATAATGGAGATTTTTGGAATATTTTTATACAAGCAGAAAATGCTCCAACTACTTTTAAAATTAAAAATTTAAAATTTGGTGCTTATCAAGCTAATTTTAATAAAAATATCCATTATTATGTAACTGGATCTACTTCAGGGGGTACTGTAGGGTCTAATGGTCAATATGCATATTCTTGGGGGATGAGAGATAATATTGCTCAAGGAGGTAATGGTGCTAGACTTGCATTTTTTGGGGGTGTACCACCAAACATTCATTCAACCTATAATAATATAGACACTCTAAAATACTCAGGTTCACTTCAAGAAATTAAATTTCATTTTGGTGAATTGTTATCTCATAATACTCTTAGAAAACATGCATTAGAACCTTTTATGTATGCTGGTAATACTTTATCATCGTCTTTTTCTAATGTAGTTGTAAGATTACCATTAGGAAGTAATGATAAACAAGATAGTAGTAGTTTTCACCCCGATATAGATACTAAATATTTAGATAACCATCCTAATTTTGTTTCAAGCTCTATGTCAACACAAGAATGGGAAGAAATTGTAGAAACACATTACATACCAACTCCTGATACTGTTGGTATTTCAACAACAAGTGAAAAAGTTAGAATAGATGATGGGGGTGTTGTTGATAGTAACATATTATCTCCTTATATAAAAGGAGAAACTTCTGTTCTTGATAGACAACCTTTAGATTATGAAGATTTAGGTATCTTCTTTTCACCAACAGATGAAATAAACGAAGACATAATTTATACTTTAGGTCCATTTAGAATGGATGATTATATAGGTAATCCTTTACCTTCAGCACAATCTTCTTCTATTTATGAAGATTTAAAAGATATAAAAGATTTATACTTTAAAAAAGTAAAAAGCAGATATAATTACTGGGACTATATTAAACAAATTCAATATATAGACCATACTTTATTTAAAATGATAGAACAATTTGTACCTGCTAGGGCAAATACAAAAACAGGACTTGTAATAGAACCTAACTTTTTAGAAAGAACTAAATTTAAAAGAACATTACCTGTAAGATCTGATGCTCAGACAATGACAGAAGGGTTACATCAAACATTTGAGGGGGGTATTAGTGGTAAAATTCATAAGATGAGATCTTCAAGTACTGAAGATTTTGGACAAGTAAGTTTAGATAACAGTGTTGTAGGACAGTGGGATCCTGGTTCTTATGTTATTAGCCATAATAATTTATCTTTTACTACTTCAAGTAAGGGTGAAAGGTTAGATCAAGGAACTAATACTACTATATTTATATATGATGATTATATAGATCCTTCCCAAAAAGATCCTAATAGAGAAAATAACCAATCATGCCAAGCACCTATAAAACCTTTTAACCCTACAACAGGAAAACCTACGGGTTATAAATCACATGATTCATCGGTATTATTAGGTAATGCAATAACAGGCAAAAGATCAAAAAAATACTATACTTATAAACAATATAATATGGTAAGTTCAAGTTTATATTAAAATTATTAAATCATGGCAACGTCAGACGGAGGAACATTTTACCCAGGAACATCAACACTAGTAACACATAGTTTTGAAGAAGCCTTATACAATGCAGAATTTGATGATGCCTTGTTAGATCAAGCATCTTGGAAAAATTCTAGATATGATGGGTCAAAACTAACAGCCCAAAGACTTAATAAGTTTACTACAGGAGATTCTACATTTCAAAATTTACCTACAATTCCTTATACTTCAACAGCTATATATTTAGCTAATACTGTTGTAGGAGGAGAAGAAGATAATCAATTTGCTACTATAAAAAATCATTCTTATGTAGGAATAAATAGGATCTTACTAATAAATCAAGATACAGATTCTGTTCAAATTTTAGATAGATCTTCAGAACCTTATTCAGAATTTCATAGATTTATTACAAATGATTTCCCTACAGGAACTAAATGTAAAGTAAAAATTATAGATGACTCTATTTCTACTAATTTAAAAGGTCTTCATAGGGTTAAAATGAATAAAGGATATTTACTTAAATCTTTTGAATTTAACCATGCTGGTGAAAAATCAGGTTCAGGCCACTCACATCCTGTTCTTTTAGAAAATAACTCAATGTATTTGTATAAATCAGGATCCATTAGAGATAATTTCCGTATATCTTCTTCAGTACAAGCAGGATTAGCAACTTCTTCTTTAAATAACCAATTAAGATTTAGATATGGAATTATTGAAACTATCCCTCAAGCAGTTGCAGGGAATGGTCACCAATTAAATGAAGCTAGGATAGGACCTTCATTTGTTTCTTCTTCTATTTTTAAAAATAAATTTACAGTACAGTACCATAGTGGGAGTTTTGGTCTTATAAAACACCAAGCAGATACCCAATCAAATAAAATGGCTAAATTTTTAGCAACTACAGGATTAGGTTCAGCTAGCAGATTTATAGGAGTAAATACTTTAAATTTTCTTAAAAATAATAATGCAAATGCTACATTATCAGAACAAGAAAAAACAGAAGTACATGTTACCTTTTTTGATGGTACTAAAGATTTTGCACCAGGTGCTCATGATGAAAGAAGTATATCAACTTTTGAAGTAGACCAAAACATAGCCGCTTTAGGAATAGAACAAGCAGGTAAATGTAGTGATGGTATACCTACTAATCATGAAATTACTTTTAAAGGACCAAATGATGGAAGATTTATGCCTACGACAAACACATATGAAGATGATTTTGTAAGTGGTCATGCTGTTAGTCATACTGCGGGTGAAGTAGGAGGAAATATCACTTTAGACAGTGATGGATGTACCCCTCTTAACGAACCTGTAACGGATGAAGCTGATGGTGCTGGTGAAACAAACCAACATATCCAGTTTGGACTTGCTGTAGATAGAATAGATAATGCAGATGTATATGTACAAGGAGGAGCTTTAGGAGAAGTAGGTTTTCAAGGTATATTTTCAGCAAGTGATGGTAGTAGTTATGGAGTGTCTCAATTAGGAAATATGACTGCTGATAATTTTTTCTCAGGATCATTTAGTTATGAAATATCATTTTTAGATAAAGATCATACATTAATACTTAATTTAGATAAAGATGAAGAATTATTTGATGGAATAGGAGAAAAAGGTTTATTAGTTATGCCTATAAATACAGACCCCCAAGTAGCATTTAATATAGAATATTACTTAGAAAAAGCAGGAGTTATAGATAGTACTTCAGCTAACCAACAACAAATTTCACCAAATACAACAAATGAGTAAAAAAACGTTAATTTTTTAAAAAAATATATATTTATAATAAAACACAGAAATTATGGGATATTTAGACAATAGTTCAATCACAGTAGATGCTATATTAACCAAAAGAGGTCGTGAATTACTATCAAGAAATGATGGTAGTTTTAAAATTACACAATTTGCTTTAGCAGATGATGAAATAGATTATTCATTATTTAATGAAAGCCACCCAAACGGTACTCAATATTCTGCAGAAGCAATTGAAAACATGCCTTTAATTGAAGCAATGCCTACAGGCCCTAATTGTATGCATTCAAAATTAATAACACTAACAAGAGGAGCAAATGCAATACCTTATATTAGTCATAATTATGGTTCTGCAGGGATTACTTTAAATCAAGGAGCTCAAGAAACCATTACACCTACTACTTTTAATTTAAATGGTAGTAATGTAGCAGGTGCTGAAGAATACATATTTACTATATTAGATAGTAGACTAAGACAATCTTTTACAGCTACTGGAGGTACTCAAATGGCTAATATGTCAGATTTACGTGAATTTTCTACTATAGCTAATTCTGAAAGTGTTAGAGGAACATCTGTTGTATTACAGGGTACAACTAGTAATGCATTATTTAGTGCTACAACTACTTCTAGAGCTACCTCTCTTATTGTAGAGGGTGTAACTTCTGGGGCTATCATAACTATTCCTGTTACTATAAATTCAACATCATCTTAAAATAAAATATAATGTATACAAGATTCGGAGATAATGATATTGTTACTAGACAAGCTCAAGAACTAGTAACTTCTACATGGACAAACAATTTAAATAATTTACAAGTAGCCCACACATCATCAACACAAGCAAGCTTTACAACTTCTACAAGTTCAGGACAGTTTTTTATTGATGTTTATAATAAAGCTACTTCAGACTCAACTGCTGAAGTTCAATATTCAGTAGCATATGGACATAAAGCAGGATCAGGCTCCCCTGATTTTACTAATGATACAGGATCTTTTGGTTTAGGATCTTCAAGAGTTACTTATAATCAATATAGACAATTACATTATAATGATGATACTCAAGTTTTTAAATTTGGAACACATCCTCCAGATGATATTTTTGTTATAAACATTAATAGATCAAGATATAAACAAAAACTAACTAAAGGATCTTTAAACTTACAAATATCAGGTACTACACATGGTTTAACAAATAAATTAATCCATCTTACAGATGATAGTGTTACAAACCCTAATGGAGTAGGTACTTCTAATTTAGGTACTTATTATAATATAGTATCGGGGTCTAGTGGTACTGTATTAGCAGGTACTGCTGCTGCAACACAAGTAGGAACTAGTGCATCTTATGGTAATTTCTATCCTGAAGCAGGTCTTATAATTTTAAACCCAGATGCTTTTAAAAAAGGAACAGCTTTACACCCTGCTACTAATCCAGGTGGTCCTGTTGCAAATACAGATAAAAATCACCAAAAACTATATGACCATATTTCTTCAGCAGGATATTTTATTGTAGACAGTACAGAAGAAATAAATTCACAATTTTATTTTGCAAGAGTAAGAAATGACCAGTATAATTATACTAATAATGAATCATTTGTTGATAATAATAAAAATATTAGGTTTGAAACTATGAAACTTAATCCTAAAGTATTTATCACAACAGTAGGATTATATAATGATTCTTTTGAATTAATGGGTATAGCTAAATTAAGTCAACCAGTCGCTAAAGATTTTACAAAAGAAGCACTTATTAGAATAAAATTAGATTATTAAAATGATATTTAAATGGGCATTTCATATGTTTTTAAAAAATTTACTCCCCAAGACAAAGCAATAATTCCTTTTAATGCTCATAAGCAGTATAACTTTACATCTGCTTCAGCAGCTTCAAATAAAGTAACATACTACCATGCTCGTTATACTTCTGAATCTATTTCTACATGGAGTGGAAATAGTGGTAGTAATGACACAATTAATAATATTAAATATAACCAAATAGATCATTTATTTTATAGAGATCATTTAAAAAAATATGGTACTAAAAAAGACCCAGTTAACTATTTAAAAAATCGTAGAGAACTATATGAATCTATTAATATATTATCTATACCTGTTGGTTTATATGGTTCTGAAATAAAAAAATCAACTTTTTATGTAAGTTCTAGTAAACACAAAATTATAGATGATTCTTATGGAAACCTTATTGTAAGTGGTACTAATACTGATTTATACCCAACAGATGTTCAACAAAATGTATTTAAATTAGGTCCAATTAAAGGATTTAAAAAATATAATTTAGGGATTTATGATGAAGATTATGCTATAGTTGAAGGTAGAGAATTTAAAGGTCCTTTTCAATATATTCATAAAGAGTTTTATAGAAAAGGACAACTTAATGCAGGTGCATCTAATCATTATACTAGCTACAATAATAGATATCCTAAAGGATATTATTCTAAAGATGAAGATGATAGTTATTTTTTTAATGGATTAAATTATAATAATGTAAAATTTACAAAATCAAATTCTCGAGGTGATAATCCAAGTATACCTCATGGAGGAAAATTTCCTACTATACAATTTCTTAGTGTTACTTCTTCATATATAAAAGTTCCTCATAATCCTAGATTTAATTTTAATACAAATGAAGATTTTGCTATATCTTTTTATATAAACCCTTCTCCTACAGGATCTCAATCTGATATATCTAATTCTGAAAAAAGATATATTTTATCTAAAAGTACAACTAAAACAGCAGTTTCTGCTGAACTATATAATTCATCTAACATAGGTTTAAGTGAAAGCGGATCTACTTTAGTAGATACTATTGCAAGTGTACAATACCCCTTTGAAATATACCTACAAAGTCAATCTTTATACTTTCAAAGATCTGATGGATTTACTACTAGTATTATTAATGGAACAATTACAGCTAGTAGTTCTACTGTTCAAAGAGAAGCTCATATACTTTGTCAATTTTCCTCTTCTATAATGCAATTATATTTTAATGGTACTAAAATATCAGAAGCTTCAAGTAGTTTAACATATGCTACAAGAAATAAAGCTGATTTATATATAGGTTCAAAAGGTAAACCAGATGATACTATGTTAGATGACACAGGGGATAGTGAATATAGAACTTTTAATGGAAAATTAGATAATATAAATATATATTCTAAAGCATTTAGCACATCTCAAGTTCAAGCTATATCACAAAGTGTAAATGGTTCTCCTTATATAGGAAATATTTTTTATAAAAGTGGTTTAGCTACAATTACCCATCCTAATTATACTTTACCTTTATCAGGAACAGCAGGAACAAATGCTACAGCTCCTAATGGTATTAATACTCTACAATTCCAAGGTACCCACTTAATTTACGAGCACGAATACCAATGTACAGTTCAAGAACATGAATTTAATTTAACAACAAATTCTACAGCTTTAAAAAATAATGCAACTGACCCTTATGAATTAGATCCTGTTACTACAGGTTCTTTTTGGAAGCCATATGTTACAACTATTGGATTATTTAATGAAGATAATGAATTACTAGTAGTTGGAAAATTAGCCCAACCTATAAGAATGTCAGATGAAACAGATACAACTTTTATAGTAAGATACGACACATAAAAATAAAAATATGAAATGGTTATATAAAAATAAAGAAATCAATGAGATTTCTGATCTACCAAACAATGCCTTCGGTTTTGTTTATCAAACAACTCACTTACCAACAAATAAAAAATACATTGGTAAAAAATCCTTAATGTATAATTTAAAGAAAAAATTAGGTAAAAAAGAAAAAGCACTTTGGGAAGGTAAAGGTCGTCCTCCTATCTATAAAAGAGTACTTAAAGAAAGCGATTGGAAAAATTACTATGGTTCACATGGTTTTATTAAAGAAGCTAATAAAGAAGACTTAACAAGAGAAATTTTAAAAATTGCTTACCACAAAAAAGAATTGACTTATCTTGAATGTAAGTACCAGTTTACGCTTGGTGTGCTTGAAAGTAGATCTTACCTTAATGACAATATTCTCGGTAAATTTTTTGATAAAGATTTTATGTAGGGGGTTTTACTTTATATTTATTAATATAATAGTATGGACCCAAAAAAATTAGCACATAAACTTATACAATCCTATCTTCGTGAAATAGAAGAATGGAAACAAAATATACAAAAACTATATCCTGAAAGAAAAAATCTTTTTGAACAAAATGAAGATGGAGGTTGTTTTGGGTATGCTCAAGCATTTGTTAATTCACCAGAATTTAGTTCTGATGGGTGTAATCAAGATTCAGGTCCTTCATCTCCAGATTGGTTAGCAGGAACAGGTATAACATGGGAAAATTTTTGTTTAGCAGGCCCTGATCAAACAGTTTATGTAGAAGAGTATGGAATGGATCTTCCAATAGGACTTCTTTATTATTCATTAACTAGTTTTGAAGAAGATGGAGGTATTACAAGTAATATGTGTGCTTGTATAGAGGATACTTTATCATGTGATTCAATAGTATATGGTTGTATGAATCCTGATGCCCTTAACTATAATATAGATGCAACCCAACCTGATGAATGTGAATTTGAGCCTGGATGTACAGATGATGGAAATTTATCTATAAGTGATTTTGGTGATCCTTATGATTCTCCTTTTCCAGGAACCCCTGCATTAAATTATGATGAAAATGCTATAGATGATGATGGTTCTTGTGAATATGTAGGTTGTACAGATGAAAACGCCAGTAATTTTAATCCTAATATTATTGTAATTGAAGATGATGGTTCATGTGAATATGAAGGATGTACGGATCCCGACTATTTAGAATTTGATCCTGCGGCTAATGTAAATGATGGGAGTTGTTTGACATTAATTGTCTATGGTTGTACAGATTCAACAGCATGTAATCATAATTTAGAAGCAAATTATGATGATGATAGTTGTACATATCCAGTAGAATTTTATGATTGTGATGGTAATCCTATAAATGATGAAGATGATGATGGTGTTCCAGATGAATTAGAAGTTGAAGGTTGTACAGACCCAAATGCATTAAATTATGATGCAAATGCAACAGAAAATGATGGTTCATGTATAGCTATAGTTGAAGGTTGTATGGACCAAACAGCTTTTAATTATAACGAAGAAGCTAATGTAGATGATGATTCATGTTATTATAGTCCTGGTTGTACCGATACTGAAGCTTGTAATTACGGAGATTATTATGATTTTGATGATGGTAGTTGTTTTTACGCATCAGATTTTGGTCAAAATTTTGGTTGTGATGGTGAATGTTTAGATGGTTACATATCGTTAAATAATATAAATCTTGTATGTAATGGTTTAGTATGTGAATCAGGAAATAATTGTTCACCTATAGTTGAAGGATGTGATGATCTAGAAGCACTAAATACAGGAACATGGTGGGCAGATGTTGATGATAATAGTGAAGATATTGGTAATTTATTTAATGTAGTTAATAACGATCTATGTGAATATCCTCCTCCTATTATTCCTTCATTTGATGGATATTATATAGATACAACAGGAGCTGCTAGTTTCCCTTATGAAAACAATGCATTATTATTTTCAGAAAATGAAGTAACACTTTATGATTATAATTTTAATAATGAATGTTTTGATATGGAAGATAGTACTACTCTTTCTTATGAATATATAGATTTTAATACTATTCATGTTTACTTATCAAATTCAATAAATGATTGGATGTTAATAAATCCAACAGAAGGAGGAGAAATATATATAAATGCAAGCGGAGAAGCTTCTCAACCTATAAGCCCAGAAGAACTAATAGCATGTGTATATGGATGTATAGATCCAGACGCTATAAATTTTGTTCCTCCAAATTCAATAAATGCTCCTGACAATGATTTATGTGAATATTCTGAATATGGGTGTACTGATGAAACAGCAGAAAATTATAGTCAATATGCTATATATGATAATGGTACTTGTGAGTATTATGTACCACCTTTAGCGTGTGATCCTTTTGATGAGTTATATGGGTATATTGATCCTGCGTATCCTGGATTTTACAATTTTGCACAATATTATTTTTGTTTTAAATGTTCTAAAGATCCTAATACTGATAATTACCTTCCAACAGGTAATAATTGGGATCTGTTATTTCAATCAATGGATGCTGAAGGAATAGCTCCTTCTCAACAATGGCCTAATGAATTAGGTACTGATTTAGATCTTTGTGCATGTTGTGGAGACTTAGAATATTTAGCAGATTGGGAAGATGATGGAGATGTTTTTGCTTCTCCTGATGATGAAGGTGATAAACCTGCTTTACCCTTTGAACCAGAAGATGCACTTAAATGGGTATGTTTAGCTGAGGGTCCAAAACCTAGTTTTGGAGGGGGGTGTCTCCCTGTAGACAGCAGTACTGAATTTCCTGACTATTCACAAGATCAATTAACAGCATGGAATATTGCTTATGGGTATGGAGGTGATGCACCACAACCAGGTTATTATAGTGGTGGAGCAGGAAGTAATTTCACGATACCAGATGATTTAGAATTAGTAGATACAGGAGGAACTAGCCAAAATACAGTACAATGTAATAGTGGAGATTATTCTTTTGATAATAACCCTTGTGAAGAAGGTATTATAGGATGTATGAACCCAAATGCTGATAATTATAATTCTCAAGCAAATATAGATGGTGATTGTGAAATTTATACAGAATATACACCAGAAAATGAAGCTACAGAATGTTCTAATTTAGCAGGAGAATCAATTATTGGTGAACTTGAGGATCAAACATTTACATGTGAAAGTTTTCAACCTATACTCAATTTAGCTAATAATGTTATGGATTATGTATGTAGTGGTCTATGGATGCAAGGTTATACTTATTTAACAGACTATTGGTTAGATGAAGGATATACTAATTTAGGAGAAGTATGCGCTTTAACGTGTACTGAAAATGCATTAGAAATAAACCCTAATACACCTAACTTTATGGCAAATAATACAATTAATAATTATTGTCCCCCTACTTTAGTTACAATTTCTGCTGGAGAAGAAGGAGCAAATTTTGGATTAGATTATACTTCAACATATTCATCAGGTTACACATCTGCAAATCAGGAACTTGTGCCTGTAACAGCATGGGAACCTAATTATTCAGGTAATGTATTAGAATGGATGGAAACAGAAGCATTAGGAAATAATATATTTAATACTTTAATAGAATGTGAATCTAATTCACAATGTAAATATTTAGGAAAACAAGAATCAATGTCTAGTGCTACTTCTTATTTACCAGTTGGAGATAATTGGTCAATTGAAGATGTAGATCTTGGAGAAATATCAGAATGGATAAGTACTCTTCCTTGGCCTATAGAAGGATCACAAATAGATGAAGGATTAGAAAATCAATTAAAATTAAGATTTCAAAAACTAATATTCCATAATAAAAAACGTGGTTAATATTATTTCTTTTCATACAATAATAGTATGAAGGAAGATCTTTTAAAACAACTATTAGAATCTATATTAGGTAGAAGTAAATCAGCTAGAGGTGGTGATGAAGCTGTATTTAATTGTCCTAGTTGTAATCATCATAAAAAAAAACTTACATTTAATTTACAATCACAAAAATTTCAATGTTGGGTTTGTGGTTACAAAGGACATAGAGCTTATCAATTATTAAAAAAAGCTAAAGCATCTGGATCTCATTATTCAACTTTAAAAGAAATTGATTCACAATATAATTTTAAACAACAAACAGTTAAAAAACAAGAATCAACCTTTAATTTACCTGAAGGTGTACAACCTTTAATTTCTTCATCTGCTATACTATCAAGACATGCCTTACATTATTTAGACCAAAGAGGTATATCACAACAAGATATAGTTAAATACAACATACATTACAGTGAACAAGGTGATTTAAAAAATATGGTAATAATTCCCTCATATGATGCCAATGGTATGATTAATTATTATGTTGGTCGTTCATTTGATAAAAACGCGTATATTAAACATAAATTGGCTTCCACCACAAAGGACATAATTGGTTTTGAAATGTATATAAACTGGGATTTACCGTTGATTTTATGCGAAGGAGCATTCGATGCAATGACAATTAAACGTAATGCGATTCCTTTATTTGGAAAGAAAATTTCACCAAATTTAATGAAAAAAATCATTGAAAGTAATGTTAAAAAAATATACCTTGCATTAGATGATGATGCTTTAAAAGATGCTCTTAAACATGCTGAAATATTTATTGGTTATGGAAAACGTGTTTATTTTATAGAAATGCAAGGTAAAGATCCTAATGAATTAGGATTTAAAGAATTTACAAAATTACTACATAAAGCTACAGAACTTACTACTTCAAGTTTAATGAAAAAAAGAATGGCCTTATTGTAGTTTTTTATATTTATTATAAAACTACGTAGTTAATGGAAAAAATTGCACTTTTACCTGGAGGATTTAAACCCCCTCATGCTGGTCATTATAATATGGCTAAATGGTTAGTTGCAAATACTGACTCTGATACTATAGTAATTAGAGTAGGTTCTAAAGAAAGAAGTGGAATAACTAGAGAAATGTCCCTTAAATTATGGGATTTATATAGAGAAGCAGATCCTGATTCTCCCCCAATAGCTATTTTAGCTTCTGAAAACAATTCACCTGTAGCAGATGTATATGACTTTATAGAACAAGAAGCACCTGAAGGATCTAAAATATATTTAGGAGCAGGAGAAAAAGATAAAGAAGATACTCGTTATAATAATATAGGAAAATTTGCTAATCCTAAAAATATAGATTTTGAAATAGTATTAGTACCCCCTCAAGCAGGCGGTGTTTCAGGTACTGAAATGAGAGGTTTTATTAATGATGGTGATGAAAATAATTTTAAAAAATATTTACCTGAACATTTAACTCCAGAACAAAAAGAAAAAGCTTGGAAAATAGTTACTACAAAACCAGAAGTAGAAGAAGATTTTTATAACCCACAAAATAAATATTATAATTTTGCTAAAAGTAGTGAATATAAAGCAGGATTACCTGATGGACATAAAGAAGACATTCCAAGAGCTTATAAATACAAAAGAGGAGGAATGTATACAGGACCAGGAATGGGGGGAGGAATGTATGAACAAAAAGGAGGAAAAACTCTTAGAGTATATGATTTTGATGATACACTAGCTGTTACAAAAGGAGCCAATATAAAAGTTAAACATACAGATGGCTCTATAGATACTTTAAACCCTGCTGAATTTGCTACTTATGCAGAACAAGAAGGAGACAAATTTGACTTTACTGAATTTGATAGAGTAATTAAAGACGCAGAACCTATTCAAAATATAGTTTCTATGTTAGAAAAAGACTTAGAAACAACTGCAAAAGTAACAGTACTTACAGCACGCCTTATGGCTTATCCTGTTAGAAGATATCTAAAAACAGAACATAATTTAGAAGCTTATGTTGTAGCTGTAGGTTCTTCAGACCCTAATGACAAAGCTAAATGGATAGAAAACCATATAGAAAAAGGATATGATGATATTTTATTTATAGATGATTCAGAAAAAAATAGAAATGCAGTAGCAAGCTTAAAAGATAAACATCCTAATATTAAATTAGATGTTAAAGATCCAGATAATCTTAATGAAATGATGGGAGGTACTATGAATAATCAAGAAAAAGCTAAACATTATAAAAATCTTAAACGTTTAAAAAAAGATCTTAGAAAACAAGGAGACCAATACATAAAAGTACCTGACTATTTAAAAGGAACTCTTACAAGAAAATTATATAAAGAACAAACATATAGACCTAAATCTTCTGATAACCCATATGATTATGAAGAAAATAATTCTTACACTACAAGTAATGCTTTAATAAATGATCTTACTATACCATTAGAAATTATGAGTACTCCCGAAGAACAAACAACAGGAATGATGGATAGAAAAGAATTAAAAGGAGGTATGATATTTCCCTATGATGAAGTTTCTAGAAAAGATTTTCATATGGAGAATTGTTTAATTCCTTTAGATATAGTTTTTATAAAAGGATCAACTATAGGAGACATACACCATAATTGTCCTCCTTGTAAAGAAAACCATTCTTGTCCTAAATATTCAGGATTAGCAGATAATGTTTTAGAATTACCTGGAGGTTATTGTAAAAAAAATAATATAAATAAAGGAGATGAAATAAATTTTAATTTAACCTATCCAGATTCTAAACCTACATACACATTAAAAGAAGAAAATATCTTTACTAAAAGATGGTGGAAAAAGATAATTACAGAACATTTATTAACAGAAGGAGGAGCAGCAGGCCACATGGCACATCCTTTTAATTTACCAAATGTTAATTCAGGTAAAGATTTAAAAGACATATTTAATAAATCAGCAGAATCTCTCCAAAATAATCCTGGTTCAGTAAAAATAGATGGAGTAAATAGTTCTATTCGTTTAATAGATTTAGATGGTACAAAACAATTTGTAATGGATAGAGGTTCTAAAATGGCTCTAGATATAAAAGGAATAACAAAAGATGATTTAGAAAATAGGTTTAAAAAGAAAGATGGAAGTGTACATGGAATGATAGCAGTAGGGGGTGCAGTATTAGATATTTTTAATGAAGCTTTACCTTCTATAAAAGGTGATTTAGAAAAATTAGGAGTATATGATAATCCAAACATATTATTTAATATGGAATATGTTGAAGGGAAAACTAACGTACAAGATTACGACACAAATTTTATAGCTATTCATGGTTTAAATCAAATAGAATTAGATCGTACTGAAGTAGGTCAAAGAGAATCTAAAGAAATATCTTATAATAAATCAGATTTACAATCACTTTTAGATAATTTATCACCTATAGCTAAAGAAAAAGGATTTGAAATATATGGTTCTGTACCTACAGAAATGTCTAAAGAACCTAATTTTTCATCTGCTCTTTCTACTAGTTATACAATAGTATTTAATGAAGGAGAAAAAACTCAAACATTAGATCAATGGCTAAATGAATTAAATAACATCCCTGAAAAAGATTTTATATTTATGAACGTAGATAACTCTAAAAAGAAAGTTGGAGCTGTCTCTAAACAAGTATATACTACACTTTTAAGTGGAAATAATATAGATAAATTATTTGATGATGAAGAAGATAAAGAAAAAGCTATTGAAGGTTTTACAACTTATCTTGCAACTGAAAAATTAGGAGATGAAGTACTTAAAGTATTAAATTCACCTATGGGTTCAGTTGAAAACCATGAAGGGGTAGTAATAAGAGATGAAGGTATAGCAAATGTACCATTCAAAATAACAGGAAAATTTATATTAGGTGGAATGTCATCAGATTTTTAAAAATAAACTATGAAAAAAGATAAATTAAAAAAATTAATAAAAAAGACCATAAGAGAACAACAACAAGATATTAATGTTGATAAAGCTGATAGTATGGGGGGTCAAGGACTTGAACCATTTGACCCAAATGCAGTTGAAAATCCTCTTCTTATTAAAGATCCTACCCTTGATTTAACCGGTGCAGGTCAATCAGGACAATCAAGTGCAACTGGTCAATGCTATGAAGATGAAACAGGTCCTGGAATTACGTGGAATATGTGTAGTGCAGATTATCAAGGCCCAGCAGGTACTATACAAATAGCTTTATTAGATGTAAATGCTGCAGGTGATAGTCAACAAGCTAATCCTTATGACGGTTGGGGAGTAGGAGGAGGTGTATTTGACACAGGGGGACCCCAAGTACAAGATTATGAGGGTACTCCATGTGTAAATGCTATTGAAATAACTGACAGTTACATATGCTGTGGAGCAAATAACAATAATACAACACCTTATGAAAGTACTCCTCAAGTAACAATTCAACCTGTAGGAGGGGGTGACAATGTAATATTTTCATCTTGGACTTATAATGCGTATAATGAGGGAACTAATTGTTATTGTCCTGATCCTTGGTGTACAGATGAAGGAGTGATGTCAGGAACTGGTCCTTGTGATGGAACTACTTATGATGCGTTAATTAGCTGTTTTGGAGATCCTGCTGCAGACGGTATACCAAGTAATGAAGGTTTAGAAGGCCTTAATGAATTTGACCAATGGCTACAAAATTGTGCTAATGATCCAAATGGTATTGATGCTTCTTATATTGAGGGTATGGGTGCTGGAGGTTGGAATCTTGAAATAATGGCAGGATCATGTACTGATCCAATATTGCCTGAAGAATATTGCCCTGACGCAGGTCTTTGGCCTCAAAGCCCTTATGATGGGATTCCTGCTTGTAATTATGATCCTGCAGGAGAAGCATTAGGTATAGGAAACTGGGATTTATGTGATTATTCATGTATAGCATGTGGTAATGAAGAAGCAAGTAATACATACGAAGGAGATCCTTTTGGAGCTAGTTTAACATTTGTAAATGACGATGTTTCTAGTTTAACTCAAATAAATATTCCAGATTTAAGTATAGCAAACTATCCAAATTCTTGGGTTGATTGTGATGGATATGTTGATCCAAATGATGGTGTAACAGGATGTTGTCAAATGATAGGATGTTCTTATCCACAAGCAGACAATTATGAAGAAGGTGTAATACAAGCATCACCAAAATCAGATGAAACATGTGATTTCCATCTTTGTCCTGACCCTAGTTTTGACAATTATGTTTGTAATAACCCAACAAATCAGCTATATCTCTGTACAGATAATATGGCAGAATTAGTGACAGAACCCCCTGTAAACTACCAAGCAATGGTAGATGATCCAACAAACTTTTGGTGGCCTAATACTAATTTAGGAACATTTGATGCTACTTTTTGTTTAGATGATCCCCCTTCTCCTAAACTTGGATGTACAATTATAGGAGCTAATAACTATGATCCGCTTGCTACTATAGATGATTGTTCTTGTCAGCATAATCATTGTTTTGATGAATTTGCTTCTGTTGTAAATGCAGATGGAGATGCTGTATCAAATGCAAATGGACCTTATAATATATATTATTTTGAAGATCCACAAAATATACTAGGATGTGGAACTGAATATGTTCCTTATATGGATGTAAATGAAAATTCTACAAGTTTTGATGTAGAGGGTGCAGGTAATGGAGATCCAAATGTACTTCAAGACAATGACTTTTGTGTATATGAAGGATGTAGACATCCTGAAGGAGGAGCTATAGTTGGATCGCCAAACACTCCAATAGATAATACAGTAATATTAAACAACCAATGGGATGATGATATTACTCTTTATTATTATAATGATCTTAATTCAGGGTGTCAAGACCCAAGTACTGGAGAAATTAATTTTAATGATTCTAGTTGCTGTGCTAGACCAGGATGTCCTGATCCTGACGCAGCAGGAGATATTGATGGAAATTTATCAATAGAAGGAGATTGTTGTGGAACTGATATAGTATATGGTGCTACTTATGATCCTGCAGGATATGGACCTGCTCCAGATGATCCAAATGAAATTGTTCCAAATTCATGTCTTTACAATCAATTTGGTTGTGGAACAGAAAATAGTGGTGTAGTTACAAATCCTAATGCTGTTAATGCTATAAATTATGGAGGACCTGTAACTGATGGGGGACCAACAGATGATGATGGGTCTTGTATATATGGTAAAGATGTTTTAGCAGTACAATGTGATCCTCCATTACCTGATTTTAATGCATTAATACAAGAATTTACCCAATATGGACAATCAGAACCTATTTATCAAATACTAGCAGATGTTATACAACAAGAATTAGATTCAGGTTGTAGTCCTGATGGAATTAATGCAATAGGAACTGAAGATTGTCCAAGACTTTTCCCAGCACTTACAATAGGACAACAGTCAGGAATAGATGGAGTAAATGGAATAGAGCAATATATGGGTAATCAACCAGGAGGAGAATATACAGAATTTGCCGCTATGGGTAATTTTTATGATTTAATGGGATGTATGGATGAATTAGCTTGTAACTTTATGCCATGGGCTACTATACCTTCTGCAGCTGCTTGTACTTATCCAACAGCTCCTTACGATTGTAATGGTGAGTGTGTTAGTGATTCAGATGGTGATGGTGTTTGTGATGAATTAGAAATATCAGGATGTACTGAAGAAGGAAGTTACAATTATAATTGTGCAAATGGTGCCTTACCTGGTTATGTTACTGCTAATGGAGGAAATTGTTATGATGGAGTAACAGAAGATGATGGTTCTTGTATTCCTGTAATTGAAGGATGTTTAGACCCTGATGCTGCTAATTTTGCAGGAGAAGGAAATACTAATAATTTTGATCCTCCTGCTAATGTTATGTGTGGAGGAGGAAGTGGAACTTGTTGTTCATACGGATGTGTATTTTGTGACTTTCAGTGGGGACAAGCTATTAATTATCCATTTGCACAAGCAACTGCTTGGGGATTTGGTGGTTTTTATTATAGAGGAGGAATAGGAGTTGATCATGAAGAATTTTGTTATTATTTAAAAGATAGTAGTGTTGCTGGTGCTAATACAATAAACAGTGGTGGTGATGCAGGACCTTATCCTTTAGGTGCAGCAGTAAACCACATGCAAGGTTGTTTAGATGCTACAGGAGCAGGCAGTACTCCAATGGCTTATCATTGTTCAAATTTTGTTGGTGATGGAGAATCATGGCAAGGAGGATTTCCTAGTGGACAAAACCCATATGGACTTTGGGTACTTTGTCCTAGTAATGGTTTAGATCCAAGGAAATGTTTCCAATATACGGGACAAGAAGTTGGTACAGTTTTCCCAACAGGTTTACAAGTTAGAGAAGATTATTTAAATGCAAGAGGATCAAGCATGCCCGATTGTAATTGGGCAGGTTCAGAAACAGCTGGTCAATATAATGCATCTGGAGCTCCAGGTTGGGAATCTTTTTATTAATAATTAGTATATAAAATAACAATAAAATGAGAAATAAAATATTAAAAAGAAAAATAAGGAATTTTATTAGAGAATCAAGAAAAAAAACTCTACAAGAAAATTTAAAACTTTTAAATGAACAAGATCTTGAAACAACTGTACCTAATAAAGGTGATGATATGCCTGCTAGTTTAGGAGGAGAAGACAGGAAATGGGATGGGTATAAAGAACCAGATGATGAACTAGATAAAGACAAAGGAGATTATGACCAGCCAATAAATCCAGCGGATGCCTTGCAGTTAGTACGTACACCTTTACCTGCTATTTGGAGAGTAAAACAAATACTAAATGAAAATCCAGAGCTTAATTGGATTAATCATAATGAAGATGAAGCAACTTGTCCTGAAAGATCAACAATTTCTATTTTTAAAAGAATAGGAAAGGATAAATTAAAAAAGAAAAAATCAAAACAGATAAATTATCCTAAAAAAAGATAAATAATGCTAAAAAAAGAATTTAAAAATAAAGATGTAAATAGAGCAAGAAACCTAATTACAGGTAATATAAATGCATCTTCTGAAACTCAAATAGGTTATAAAAAGAAAATAAAAGAATATAAAGAAGGAGATATTTGGACTGAAAATAACAAAACATGGACTATAAAAAATGGATTAAAAAGAACTATTTCTAGATTAAAATCTATTAAAGATGAAGTATTTATGCCCTTATGCTGTCCTAAATGTAATAAAGTAATGAAAAGTCATTTAGATAAACCTAATTATAGAATTCATAAAAAATGTGTAAATTGTGTTGTTGATTTTGAATCTAAATTAAAATATACTCCAGGAAAATATGAAAAATATATAAAAGAACTTTCAATAAAAAATAAACTTAGTTCTTTAGAAGAAATAGAATCTTATTTATTAGATATAGCTAATACATCAAATTCACAATATGTATCTGAAAATGGTAACGTTGAAAAATGGGTAGGAGGTATAGATACTAAAAGTTTTTCTAAAAGTATAAAAAAACAATCTAAAAAAATAAAAATTAATTTAGAAAAAGAATTAAATGAGTCAGAATCTAAAAAAATATCTTAAAAAACTAATCCTAGAATATACGGGTACTGGAGATATGTCATCAACAGGATTAACATCTGATGATGGTAATAATGCTACTTCTCAAAGATCTAGATTCCATGATCCCCGCGGTGTAGATGAAATGGAATTTTATCTACAACAAAATAAAGGTGATGGAGGAGATGGGGGTCATTATAAAAATTATTCGGCTAGAGCTGACTTCAATAGGGTACCTAGAGTTAGATTTGAAGAATTAGAAAACTATATTAAACAAGTATTAGAAGAACTTGAAGAAGAAGCTTATGGCCATGCTACTTTAACTACACAAGGACAATCAATTTCTGGGGCTCCAGGAGTATGGCAAGAAGATGAAAAAGAATTACAAGAACAAAGTGTTGAAGATCTCCAAAGAAGAATCCAAACTAATAATGATGAAAACATTGAATTACAGTTAGATATCCAAAGAATAGGACTAGAAGATCAAGCAGCTCAATCACAAGCACAAGCATCACAGCAAACAAAACAAATAGATCAATTAGAAATACAAATGGCTGATTTAAATAGCAAAAAATCACAAATTATAGGATTTATTAAACAAGCAGCTGCTGAACTTAATCAAAATTTTCCTGAAGATGTTATAGATTATACTCCAGAAGACATAGAAAGAAAAGATGAATTAACCCAAGAAGTAGGATCATGGAGACAACAATTAGCAGATATTAAACAACAATTAAAAGATTTAGCAAAACAAAAAGGAGATCAAACCAGTGCTGCTTCTAAAGCTCAAAGTGCATCACAAAGAGCACTTTCTATGGCTCGAAAAAATTTCAACCAACAAGCAAAACAAATGAGAAAACAAATAGGTAAACCTGTAGCAGAAGAATTAATAAAAAAATATTTTAAAGATACAAATGCAGATTTAATGGAAAGAATGGACTCTTATAAAAGAGAAGTTTTATTTGAAAGTGCTACATCAAAATTTTTTTCTTTATTTGATAAAGGTAAAACAGATGAAGAAATTCTTAGGCTTTATGCAGAACAAGGTGTAGTTGTTCCTGAACAATTTATAACAAAACTTAGAAAAAAACATGAAGGTTTAAAACATGATAAATTAGATTTAGAAGAATTTGAAAGGGAAACTAAAAATTTTAAAAAAATTCCATTAGTAGATGAAGATGAAATAGAAGTAAAAGAATTATCTTCTAGATTATTTAAAGAGGAAAAAATAAAAAAAAGATACCCAATGCCTCCTGAAATTAAAGAAGTTTTACAAAATACTTTAAAAATGAATCCTTTAATGCGTTTTGTAAAAAACTTAAAAGCAGTTAATTCTATTCCCCCTTCATATAGAATATTTTTATTAAATGGAAAACATTTTGATATAATATATGAAACATATTCTTTAAAAATCAAAATAGGAATAGACGAGTATTGGATGGGAGAAACAGCAGATGTTAATTATGCTATTAAACATATTAACAGATTAATGACAGAACCCGTTTTAAAATCTCCTGAAGAAGATATAGATGATTTATTAGGAGATTTACCAAAACCATCTGGACCTAAACCTTCTGGACCTAAACCTACATTACCATCACCAACCCCCACACCATCACCACCACCAACAACACCTGAAGACTAATGGAATATAAACAAAAATTTGGAGAGTTATATAAGGATGCAAAAGATAAATTTAATATCCAAAATGCACCTAATCTTATCTTAAAACAAGATGAAGAAAATGCTGAAAAAGTTTTTGGGCGCACAGCTTATTATGATCCAGAAGAATTTACTATTGTTGTATTTATAACAAATAGACATCCTAAAGATATACTTAGATCCTTTTGTCATGAATTAATTCATCATGTACAAAATGAAAGAGGTGATTTAAAAATGGGTGATGCTTCTTCACCAACATATGCTCAAGATGATGATCATATGAGAGAAATGGAAAAAGAAGCATACTTAGAAGGAAATTTATTATTAAGAGATCATGAAGATCAATTTAAATATGAAAGTAAATAAACTTAAAAATATAATAAAAGAACATATTAATTTTCTTAAAGAACAAGAAGAATCACCTGTTAATTCTTGCCTAAATCCAGCTGCGGGAAATAGTGTTGATACAATGCCCCCCGGTGGATTATCAGATGGATGGGCTTCTAATCAAGCTTGGATGGGTGTTATAAATGGTGTAGGAATGTATGCTGACTGTATTGGTGAACCCCATCAAGGAATAGTACAAACAGGTTTCTCTGAATTTTGGGGTTTGAATACAAGTACAGCTGATGATGATTATGGAATACAATGTTGTTGTGATAATCATTTTCAATTTGGTTTACACCATCCCGATAGTCCCTGTTGTTGGTCATGGCCTACACTTAGTAATAACTCTACTTCAGTTGTTATCAGAGAACAAAGTGGAGAATTTTTATGTAGTTGTGATCAATATTGTTATGATGAGGGATATGCAAATGGTGAATGGGATGAAGATATATTAGATTGTGTTTGTAATGAAGGATGTCCTGAGGGAACTTATTGGAATTCACATTGGGAAGAATGTTTAGTTCATGTAGATTGTATTGAGCAAAACTCATATAGTTATAATCCTAATAGTACTGGATATACAGAAGAATATGGATATTTTGCTTGTCAATATGATTATGGATGTTATAATTATGATGATTGGGTAAGTACTCTTTACACAGCTACAATGAATAATGTTGAGGAGTTTGGCTCTCCAGCACCAGTTTCATCAAATGGAGATGGAGTTTATAATTTAAATACATTTAAATGGTGGGTATGTCATGAACTTTGTGAGGGTAATGCAGAACTATGGCCAAACCATGAAACCCCAATGGCATGGTCTGGTTATCCACATCAATCAGTTGGAGACTATTGGATTGATGGTCAAACAGTAACACAAGGCACATCTATATGTGATTGTGAATGTGGTCCTTTTGAAAACCCATGGGCTGAAACCAGTTCTACTCAAGTTAAACTTGATTGTTATTCATGTGGAAAAGATGGTAACACAATAATGCAAAACACATTTATAGTAGATGGAGGTATAGAAGGTCCAGAAGAAAGATGTCCTGAAGGGTGGACTGGAAACCCAATGGATTTACCTTGTAATAAAGTAGATTGTGTCGATAATATAGATATTTTAAGAGATGCAGGATACACTGTAAGTTTATCTGTAGATTGTGAGTGGCTTGCTGCCTATTATGGATGTTATCCTGGGGATGATATACTTATGCAAAATTATGCTGCTGTTGGTTATTTACCAGGCACACAATATTTAGGGGGACCATCAATTGCAGATGCTTGTCCAGAGTCTTGTGGTGATTGTGTTGATCCAATGGATACAATATCTCCACATAAAGGTAAAGAAGTAGATCGAATGCAAACCTTAGCAGGTTTAAAAAAAATATAAATAAAAGATATAGTTATGGGAATATTAAATAAATTATTATCAGGAGGAGCTAGTAAACTAGTAGACTCTGTAGGTAGTGTTTTAGATAACGTAATCACTACAGATGAAGAAAAATTAGAAGCAAAAAGAAAATTAAAAGAATTAATTTTAAGTCATGAAGCTCAAATGGAACGTAATATAACTGACCGATGGAAAGCTGACATGAATAGTGATAGTTGGTTAAGTAAAAATGTAAGACCACTAGTTCTTATTTTTCTTGTCGTCTCTACAGTTCTTATGATATTTATTGACGCGGGAGCAATAAATTTTACTGTTGAAGAAAAATGGACAGACCTGCTTCAACTTGTACTAATTACAGTGATTGGTGCCTATTTTGGTGGAAGATCACTAGAAAAAAGAAATAAAAAATGAGTAAATTTGATTTTAAAAAATGGATTGCAGAAACTAAATATGGTAATTTACCACCACATTCTAATTATGCAAAACAACCAGTTAATGAAGAATTAGCAACAGCTGCAGCAGGGTTTGTAGCATTAGTATCAGCTGCAGGAGGATTAGCATCACTTCAAATGAAAATGGAAAAACCTGAAGCTAGAGAAAAAAATCCAAAATTAGCAATGTTTTTAGATGTTTTAGATGCTTTAGGATCAGCAGCATCTTCAGCTAAAAGAGGAGGAACTACAGCAGGTGGGGTTAATGAACAAGACGAAGAACCAACTGATGAAGAATTAGTTAAAATTGAAGATGAATTAGAAAGTATGTTTGATATAAAAGATGATTGTCCTGTTCCTAGTGCTGATACAGAAGAAATGGATGAAACAAGACAATTAAGAAAAGATAAAATGTTAGCTAAAGGAAGAGAGATAGATAAAATGAAAGAATCAAAAGATTTATTAAAAAAAATATATAAAATTATAAAATAACTTATAGTTCGATTCATAGCCGAACGATTTTAAACAATTTTAAAGAGCTGTGGCCTTAATTTGGTCTACAGCTCTTTTTTTATTATACACAATAATATGGAAAATATATTAATAATAGGAGCAGGAGTCGCAGGAGTAAATGCGGCTACAAAATTAGTTGATAACAATTATAAAGGTAACATTACTATAATTGATATGGGTAATGATCCTTTTAATCGTAAACCCGAAGAAGTAATGACAGGTTTTATGGGTGCTGGTGGATGGTCAGATGGTAAATTAACTTATCACACATCTATAGGTGGTCATATGTCTAAATATTGTGGTGATGAAAAAGCTATGGAATTAATGGATCAGGTTATTGATAATTTTAGAAGATTCCATCCTAAACCTGAAGTAATCCAGTGTTCTCATCCAGTAGAAGAACCGGAATTTATCAAGCCTTATTTTGGTTTGCGCCTATTCCCTGTATGGCATATAGGAACCGATTATCTACATGAAATTGGCAAGAATTGGTATACATATTTAACCGATAATGGAGTTAATTTTAGATGGAAAGAAAAAGTAACTAATATTGATTTTAATAAACAAGAAGTCTACACAGACATTTCACAATTTAATTATGATCGACTTATTTTTGGTGTAGGTAAGTCAGGAATTGATTTTGGAAAACAATTAGCTGAAAAATATGAATTACCAACAGAACCAAAACCAGTACAAATAGGAGTTAGATTTGAAGCACCACAAAAACATTTTCAAAAATTAATTGATATATCGTATGATTTTAAATTATATAGAAAATTAGAAAATGTAAGTTTAAGATCATTTTGTACAAATAATAATGCTGCTTATGTTGCTGTAGAAGATACTTATGGTAATCATTCTTATAATGGCCATGCTAAAAAAGATGAAGCATACAGAAATGATATGACTAATTTTGGTATTTTAATGGAAATTAGAGGTATAGATAAGCCATTTGATTGGTCAAGAGAAGCAGTTAAAAAATTACAAGTAGGAGAAACTGGTACATATTACTCACCTAGTAATAGAATACCTTCAAAAACATCAGAAGGCAATTTAGTTAGATGTGTTGTAGTAGAAAATACAGAACCCTTATTTGATGCATTAGGAGAACATGCTAACCATATAATAGATTTTATTAGGGATATGACAAAAGTATTCCCAACATTAAAAGATGATTGGGGTATTTATATGCCTGAAGTAAAATATTTATCACCTGAACCTTTAGTAAATTACGAAAATTTAAGTCTCACTAGGTTTTCTAATGTTTATTTTGTAGGTGATGCATTATCAGCAAGAGGTATAACAGTATCAGGGGCACAAGGTACCTATGTAGCTGAAAGTATATTAACAAAAAAAGAATATCCTGAATTCGTAGAAACAGCAAATTATTAAAATATGAAAGATTTTGAACAGTTAGAGGTAGAAGGATTTAAAAGAACAGGAGGTAAAAAGAAATTTAAAATAAGAAAATTAAGTAAAATTGAAAAAGATGGTTCTAAAACTATTGCTTATACATTAGAAATAAATGGAGAAAATAAACTTCATAATTGGGATGGTCCTGCTTTAATAAATAAAGAACAAAAGAAAAAAGAATATTATTTAAATGGGATTCAATATACAGCGGATGAACATAATGAGATTAAAAAATCAGGAGAAGGATTACCATGGTATAAACAATCAGGATCAACAGTAAAAACAGCAAGATTTTAATATGAAAATAGGTTTATGTGGAACAATGAGTGTAGGTAAAACTACATTAGTAAATGCATTAAAAAAAGAATCTATATTTAAAGATTACAAATTTGCTACAGAACGTAGTAAATATTTGAATTCATTAGGAATACCTTTAAATACAGATTCAACATTTAAAGGACAACTTGTATTTGCAGCTGAAAGATCAGCTGAATTAATGCAAGAAAAAATGATAACAGATAGAACTATAATTGATGTTATGGCTTTTTGTGCTTTATCTGAAGCTATGAATGTAGAAGAAAAAAATACTTTAAAGAATACACTAAAACATCTTATAAAAGAGTATAGTGTTATTTTTTACATAAATGATCTTTCTATACCTATAGAAGATAACGGCATTAGAGAAACAGATGAAAGATATAGAGTATATATTGATGATAAGATAAGAGAAATAATATCAGAACATAGAGATAAATGTTTTATATTTGATATATCTGGTACTACAGAAGATAGAGTTAATCGAATAAAATCGGTTTTAAGTAATATGTATTAATATATGTCTCAACAAAATATAAAACAAATAATAAAACAAGAATACTTAAAGTGTGCCAAAGATCCTGTGTACTTTATGAAAAAATATTGTATGATTCAACATCCTACAAGAGGCCGTATTCAATTTAATTTATACACATTTCAAGAAAAAGTTTTAAGTTTATTAAACCAAAATGAGAGAAATATAATTCTAAAATCAAGACAGTTAGGCATATCTACTCTTTCAGCAGGTATTTCCTTATGGAATATGTTATTTCAAAAAGATATAAATGTACTTGTAATAGCAACAAAACAAGATACAGCTAAAAACTTAGTAACAAAGGTAAAATTTATGTATGAAAATTTACCTTCTTGGCTTAAACTTGGTTTTGAAGAAAATAATAAATTGGCCCTCCGGCTTAAAAATGGTTCACAAATTAAAGCAGTATCAGCAGCAAGTGATGCTGGTAGATCCGAAGCCATTTCTTTACTAATAATCGATGAAGCCGCTTTTATTGAAGAAAATAGAATAGAAGAAATTTGGGCGTCATCACAACAAACACTATCAACAGGAGGTAGAGCAATTGTATTATCAACACCAAATGGAACTGGAAACTTTTTCCATAGAATGTGGGTTAAAGCAGAAACAGGTGAAAACGGATTCTTACCTATCAGACTACCTTGGACAGTACACCCTGAAAGAGATGAAGCTTGGAGAAGTCAACAAGAAGATGAATTAGGTCATAGAATGGCATCACAAGAATGTGATTGTGATTTTACAACCTCAGGTAATACAGTATTTGCTCCTGAACTATTAAATCATTATGAGGCTACTACTATATGTGATCCTGTAGAAAGAAGAGGAATAGATGGTAGTTTTCATGTATGGGAATATCCTGATTATAATAGAAATTATATGGTAGTAGCTGACGTAGCTAGAGGAGATAGTCAAGATTATTCTGCTTTTCACATTATCGACATAAAAGAATGTAAACAAATAGCAGAATTTAAAGCCCAAATAGGTACTAAAGAATATGGACATATGTTAGTAGCTGTAGCTACAGAATATAATAATGCATTATTAGTTATAGAAAATGCTAATATAGGATGGAATACAATACAGGTAGTAATAGATAAAGGTTATAAAAACTTATATTATTCTCCTAAAGGGGATGCAGCAACAAATGCAGATGCTTTTTTAGCTAAAGGACATGATATAATAGATACTACTAAAATGGTTCCTGGTTTTACTATGTCTTTAAAATCAAGACCTTTAGTAATAGGAAAATTAGATGCTTATTTAAGAGAAAAATCAATTACACTTCAAGGAAAAAGAACTATAGAAGAAATGCGCACTTTTATTTGGAAAAATGGAAGAGCAGAAGCTCAAACGGGATATAATGATGACCTAGTTATGGCTTTAGCTACAGCATGTTATGTTAGAGATACTGCTCTTAAGTTTGCTCAACAAGGATTAGACATAACACAAGCAGCATTAGGTAATTGGAGTAAAAGTACTCCTACTATTTTTACTAGTAAGCCTAATAATAAGCAAATGGGGTGGACACAAGATTTAGGAAATAAAGGCCAACAAGACTTGACTTGGCTTTTAGATTAATATGTATTAAAAACAAACAATATGGCAGATACTAGTTTATTTTCAAGATTACAAAGACTTTTTTCAAGTGATGTTATTATTCGTAACATAGGAGGACAAAGACTTAAAGTAATGGACACAGCAAGAATTCAAAAATATGGAAATCTTGCAACAAATTCTTTATATGATAGATTTACACGTTTACATAGACCTGTAGGGTCTTCTTTGCAATATAATCCTACTCTTAATTACCAATCAATGAGATTACAGCTTTATAGTGATTATGAAGCTATGGATTATGACCCTATTATTGCTGCAGCTCTTGATATTATGTCAGACGAAACAACTACAAGAAATGAATATGGTGAAACTTTAAATATAAATTCATCTAATGAAAATATAAGAAAAGTTCTTCATAATTTATTTTATGATGTTTTAAATATAGAATTTAATCTTCCTACTTGGGTTAGAAATATGTGTAAGTATGGGGATTTTTATTTAAAATTAGAAGTTTCAGAAAAGTTTGGAGTATATAATGTTATACCTTTATCTGTTTATGAAGTTGTAAGAGAAGAAGGAACAGATCCTGAAAACCCATCTTATGTTAGATTTACTCTTGATCCTAACGGATTAGCAAGTGGTGCTACTAATACAATTAGAAGAGACCAATTTAGTTTAGAAAATTATGAGGTAGCACATTTTAGATTATTAACAGATTCAAATTACCTTCCTTATGGTCGTTCATTTTTAGAACCTTCACGTAAAGTATTTAAACAATTAATGTTAATGGAAGATGCTATGTTAATTCATAGAATAATGAGGGCACCAGAAAAAAGGGTATTTTATATAAATATTGGTAATACTGATCCTGATAAAGTAGAACAATTCATGGCAGATACTGCTAATAAAATGAAAAAAACTCCTTATATAGACCAAAATACAGGAGACTATAATCTTAAATTTAATATTCAAAATATGACTGAAGATTTCTTTATTCCTATTAGGGGTAATGATGCTTCAACAAGAATAGATACAGCTAAAGGTTTAGATTATGATGGTACTCAAGATATTGAGTATTTAAAATCAAAAATGATGGCTTCTTTAAAAATACCTAAACCATTTTTAGGTTATGAAGAAGGAGTAGAAGGAAAATCTACATTAGCTGGTATGGATATTCGTTTTGCAAGAACAGTAGAACGTGTTCAAAGAATTATAGAATCTGAATTAACTAAAATAGCTTTAGTCCATTTATATACCCAAGGATTTACAGATGACCAATTAGCTGATTTTAGTTTAGAACTAACTACACCATCAGTAATTTATGAACAAGAAAAAATAGAGTTATTTACAGCAAAAACTACTGTAGCTCAAACTATGATAGATAATAAAATATTTGGAAAAGATTGGGTTTACGAACATATATATGGTTTATCTCCTGATGAATATAATGATCAAAAAGAAGCTATATTAGATGATGCTATGCATAAATTTAGGCTATCACAAGTTGAAAATGAAGGAAATGATCCTGTAGAATCTGGAGTTTCTTATGGTACCCCTCATGATTTAGCATCATTATATGGTAATAAAAGAGATAAAGCAGTAGGACCTGCTCAAGTACCTACGGGATATAATGAAAAAGATCCTGGTAGACCTATAGAAAAATCACAAAATTATGGTTCTGATAAAGGAAACTTTAGTAGAGATCCCCTTGGTAAAAAAGGATTAGAAGCTCCTGAACCTGAAAAAATAACAAACACTAATAGAATTTCTACATTTGAAGCACAGAATATAAAAAAATCACTTCAAAAATTGAAAAATAAAAAACAAATTTTAAAAGAAGAAGAAGAAACAGGTCTTTTATCTGAAGAAAACATTAAGTCTTAAAGAACTTTCTATATTTATATATAGACAAATATATAGTGCACCTTAATTATGAAATTTAAACATTCTAAGTATAAAAATACTGGGATATTATTTGAACTCCTGACAAGGCAATTAACTGCTGAAACTATATCAGGAGAATCAACTAAGTCATTGAATTTTTTAAAAAAACATTTTAATAGTAAAACAGAGTTATTAAAAGAATACAAAATATATCATACTTTAGTTACTCAAAAATACAAAAAAGAAATCCAAGCAACTACTTTAATTGAAGAACTTGTAAAAGCTCATAATAATTTAAATAAAAGCCAGTTAAGAAGAGAAAAATATAATTTAATTAAAAATATTAAAGAATCTTATAATGTAAATAATTTTTTTAAATCAAAGATAAATAATTATAAAATAATGGCTTTAGTTTATAATTTACTTGAAAATAAAAAAGCTTCTCCTCAATTAATTATAAAAACAAAAACAAATCTTTTAGAACATATAATTGAAAAACCTTTAAAACAAACAAAAAACACAGTTTTAGAAAATTATCAAAAACAAGATAAAGATACTAAATTAATTACATATAAATTAATTTTAGAAAAATTTAATGAAAAATATAATAATTTAGGAGAAAATCAAAAATTATTACTAAAAGAATATGTTAATAATGTTACTAATAGTCCCTCTCTTAAACTTTATATAAATGAAGAAATAAAAAAAGTTAAAAAAATAATAACTAATTATTCTAAAAAAATTAAAGATAAAGCAATTGTTATTAAATTAAATGAAACAAAAGATTTAATAGCACCTATCCCTAAAAAATTATCTGTAAACGATAGTAATGTTTCAAACTTATTAAATTATTATGAACTTATAAATGAATTAAAAACAATCCATGACTAAAAAATTTAATATACATAATTGGCAAGCAAAACATCTTTTTGAACAAGATGACTTTACTCCAGATTTAGAGGATGATGACTTAAAAAGATCTAAAATCCAACAAATGATGGCTAAAGAAAAGCCAAAGACTCCTCAAGATGTTGAGATAGGAACATTAAATAAAGCTGTAGAAGATTTAGCAAATATGTATTCATATGGTGAAATATTAGATGCATTAAAAGTGTTTTATATTGATAATGGTGAACAACCTTTTGCTGAAATGGCAAAAAAACATGCTAAAGAATTTAGAGATTTTTTAGATAATGACGATGAAGGATTCCCCTTTGGAGATCCTTTAGCTGGTTTTCCAGAATTAGATGAACAAAATTCATTAGGGGCAGCAGGAGCAGGAACTTCAATTACTACAGGTGATAGTGATGCTATAGCAACACCAAGAGCCTTTGCTAAAAGTAAAAAAAGTTGGGAAAATAGAACTAAAAAAATGAAGTATACTGAACAAGAAGAACCAGAAGGTGAAAAAGATCAAATATTAGATCCAAGTAAAATGGGAAAGGATGGAGAATTAGAATCAGATTCAGTAAAAGTTAACACATTAATTCAACAATTAATAGGTAATAGAGAAGAGTGGGAAGAAGTATTATATCTTTTAATTCAACATGGGTTAGAGGGGGAAGCAGGTTCCTTAAATAACGCCCAAATTAAAACTATATTAATAAACACAGCAAAAGAACTATAAAATATGTTACTAACAGAATATAGACCTTTTAAAACTAATAAACAACTAGCAGAACAAGCTATTAAAGAAAATAAACCTTTAATAGTATCAGGTGTTATTCAACGTGCTGGAGCTAAAAATCAAAATGAAAGAGTATATCCTAAAGATATATTAGAAAGAGAAATAGATAAATATATTGAAGGGCCTATTAAAGAAAGAAGAGCATTAGGAGAACTAGATCATCCTGAAAGTTCAGTAGTTAATTTACAAAATGTATCCCATAATATAAGAAAATGTTGGTGGGAAGGAGATGACGTAATGGGTGAATTTGAAATACTAGATACCCCTGCAGGAAATATATTAAAAGCTTTATTTGCAGCAGGTTTAACTATAGGAGTTAGTTCTAGAGGAATGGGTTCTGTAAAAGAATTATCAGAAGGAACTTTAGAAGTTGAAGATGATTTTGATTTAGTATGTTGGGATTTTGTATCAAACCCTTCAACTCATGGTGCTTATGTTGCTCCTGTAAATATTAATGAAAGTAAAATTAAATTACCAGAATATAAATACGCAAAAGTAAATAATATAATCAGAGATATTATTTGTGATAATACAGGTGTATGTAGTTTATGTTAAAGTAGTGAACAATTAATTGTTCATAAACACAAAAAAAGCCACAAAATATGTGGCTTTTCTATATTTTTGTTGTATGTATATGCAACAATAAAGGTTACACAATGTAAAAACTCGAAAGAGATCAAAATATAAAAGCAAAAAGGTAGTTACGTCCAACTATCTTTGAATTTCACAATTAACAGAATATTAACTAAAAACAAAATTATGAAGAAATTATTTTTAAGCTTAGCTTTAGGACTGCTCTTCGCATTTGGAGTAAACGCACAAAATGCAAAAGGTAATTGGTATGTTGGAACAGGCGACATCGCGAATGTTGCGTGGACTGACTGGGCAATAAGCCCAACAATCGGATACGCTATAACTGATAACATCGTTTTAGGTGGTTCAGTTTCACATGTAGCCGGAGAAGACATGGATCTTGATTTCAATGTAAAATACTTTTTTAATGGGTACTTTGCAGAAGTAAATCTTGACGGTTTTAGTACGGATGGTATGGTGTTCGGAATAGGTAAAATGTTTGACTTCCATAGAGGATGTTACATTGCACCTGCATTCAATTACGATTACGATGCGGAAACTGTAAATTTAGGCCTAGGATTTGGCCTTAAGTTTTAATAACTGAGTATTAATTAAAAATTTTATTGACATGAAAAATGTATTTTCAATGATAAATGATTTTATTTCTGGATTAGGAGCCGTATTTATGGGAATTATTCCCGTAGCTATATTATGGTTTGTACTAACAGGAACATCTGTTTTAGGATTTGATGTAGTAGCAAATATGACTACTCTTGTAGATATGCTAGTAAATGGCGGGTTTATAGGACTAATTGTATTAGTTATTTTAGCATCATTTTTTCAAAAATAATAATCAGTTATCTTAACTAAAAAAAAGAAGGCACCTTAGGGTGCCTTTTTTAATCTTCCCTTATATGTATCACTGAATAAACATACGATCTTCCTAATAAGACGTCCCTGATTAATTAATAATCCTATTAAGGTTTCTAATAACCTTATTTTTCGTACAATTATATTAACGAAACTCGAAAGAGAAAATACTTTAAATAAAATGGCAAAAGGAAACATTTTAAAAGAAGCTATTGCTGACGCTAAAGCTGTTCGTGAAGTTGCTCTTCAAAATGCAAAAACTGCTCTTGAAGAAGCTTTTACTCCAAAACTTCAAAATATGTTATCCACTAAATTAGCTGAAGATCTAGATGAAGAAATGTATTATGATGAAGATGATAAAGAACTAGATTTAGGTGAAATGGGAGGAATGCATTATGATGAAGATGATACAAACGAAAGAATGTATGATGAAGATGAAACAGATTCTATGGATGAAGAAATTGATTTAGAAGAAATTCTTAACGAACTTGAATTAGATGAAAGCAAAGACGCTGATGACGAAAAAGTTGTCTCAGAAAAAAAATCTGATGATGACGAAGAAGTAGATTTAGATGAAATTATGAAGCCCCATTATACAGCAGATGATGTAAACAAAGTTAACCCATCAGCTGATCCTAATAATATAGGATATGTTCATGAGGAAGAAGAATTTGATTTAGATAGTCTTCTTAAAGAAATTAATGAAATAGAAGATTTAAAACCCGCTAAAGAAGTAGTAAGACCTGTAAAGATAAAGAGTAAACATTCTTTAAAACAAAAACAAGCTCAATCACTTAAACAAGCTGCTTTACAAGAAATAAATTCATCTTGTAAAGAAAGTAAAGTAGAATTGACTAAAATTAAAGAAGAGTTAAATGAAACTAAAAAAGCTCTTAATACTGTTAAAGGCGAACTTAATGAAGTTAATTTATTAAATTCAAAATTGTTATATGTTAATAGAATCTTTAAAGCTAATACTTTAGATGATGCTCAAAAACTTAGAGTTGTTGAAACATTAGATAAAGCTGATAGTACTAAAGAGGCTAAATTAATATATGAAACAATTAAAGATACTTTTAAAGTTGCTAATTCTAAAAAAGTACCTAATAAAAAATCAACGAAAACTATAAAAGAAAACATTAGAGGAATGGCTTCAAAAGCTGCTGGTATGTCGAGAACTAAAAAAACAGCACCTAGAAAAGCAATTATCTCAGAATCTTCTAATATGGTAAATCGTTTTCAAAAATTGGCGAATATTAAAATAAGTGAATAATTAAAAAAAATTTTAAAATAAAATGGGAACAATAAATAGTTTATTAGAAGGATCAAGCCCTTATAAAGCCCTACAAAACGAAGCTGGTAAATTAACCAACAAGTGGAGAAAATCAGGCTTATTAGAAGGAATTGAATCTTCTACCGAAAAAAACAACATGTCCATTCTTTTAGAAAACCAAGCTAAACAATTAGTAAATGAATCTAATAGTTTAGGATCTGCAGGTACACAAACCTCAATCACAACTGGTAATTCAGAAGCATGGGCTGGTGTTGCTCTTCCATTAGTGCGAAGAGTATTTGGTGAAATCGTTGCTAAAGATTTAGTATCGGTTCAACCAATGAACCTACCAGCAGGATTAATCTTTTATCTAGATTTCCGATATGGTACAAATGGGTTACAACAAAGTTTAGGTAACTCACTTTACAGTGCAAATGCAGACATGACAAAAACTACTTTACCAACAGCTGGAACAAATTCTGGTCTTTATGGTGTAGGTACTTTTGCTTACTCTGCTACTTCTGCCTCTGCAGATGTATATGTTACAGGGGGTGCTGCAAGTGATCATTTTGATCATAGAGCTCTAGTTAGTGCAAATACAGCTTCAGCAGGTTTATTAACAGTAAATGATTCTGCATCTGTAAATTATGATGCTGATTTCTTACAGTATTTAACTGATAATAGTGTTACTTTAACAGCAGTTGAAGCAGTTTTTGTTTCAACAGCATCTTTTAGTAATCCTGATCTTAATTCTGTTAGAACATGGCAAATAAATGGTGTAACTAATTATAACCAATTCAATACTTGGGATCAAACCAATAATTGGGTTGTTATGTATGCTGAAGCTTCAGACTTTACATTTGCTACAGGTGGTAATGATGTTTCAACACCTTCTGCGTTTAAAGTTAATTACAACACAGCTCCAGATAACTTAAATGATAGAGGAGACTTTGAAGATTCTTTCCCAAGCCAAGGCTCAGGAAATGTATCTACTCTTAACATTCCTGAAATTAATGTTCAATTAAAAAGTGATACAGTTGCTGCTAAAACACGTAAATTGAAAGCACAATGGACTCCTGAGTTCGCTCAAGATCTTAATGCTTACCATTCAATTGACGCTGAAGCAGAATTAACTTCAATTTTAAGTGAATATATTTCAATGGAAATTGATTTAGAACTTTTAGACATGTTGATCTTAAATGCTGATACAACAGACGCGTGGAGTGCTAAAATCAATAAAGAAATGAAAACTCCAACTACACCTACTGGATATTCTTATAATCAGTCTCATTACGAACAAATTAGTTCAGGAACTTATTACACTAAAATGTCATGGTTCCAAACACTAGGTGTTAAACTACAAAAAGTTAGTAATATTATCCACCAGAAAACATTAAGAGGTGGTGCTAATTTTATGGTAGTTTCTCCTACTATTTCAACCGTTTTAGAATCAATCCCAGGATTTGCTGCTGACTCTTCAGGAGACGACGACAAATATGCTATGGGGGTTCAAAAGATTGGTGCTATAAATAGTAGATATACTGTTTATAAAAATCCATATATGACTGAAAATATCATATTAATGGGTTATAAAGGTAGCCAGTTCCTTGAAACAGGTGCAGTATTTGCTCCTTACATTCCTTTAATTATGACACCTCTAGTGTATGACCCAACGTCATTCACTCCAAGAAAAGGTATTATGACTAGGTATGCTAAGAAAATGGTACGACCTGATTTCTATGGTAAAGTAATCATTCATGATTTAGATCAGATATAATATTTGATTTTAATCATACCTTTAAGAAGAGCCGCAATAGCGGCTCTTTTTTTTATATGTATAATCAAACGTTACATTATATGTCAAAACAAAATACTGAAAAAAAACCACCAAAAGGTTCTATAAAATTTTCACTTACTTTATCAAAAGAACAAAAAAAAGCAAAAACAGAAATATTAAAACACCCTTTTAATTTTGTTGTAGGAAAAGCAGGTTCAGGTAAAACATTATTAGCAGTTCAAATAGCTTTAGATCAATTTTTTAAACGCCAGTATAATAAAATTATAATTACAAGACCAACTATTTCAACAGAAGATAATGGATTTTTGCCTGGTTCAGAAAGAGAAAAAATGGAACCATGGTTAGTTCCTATTCGTTCTAATATGAGAAAAATTTATAATAAACCTCCAGTATTAGAAAAAATGGAAAAAGATGAACAAATTGAATTAGTATCATTAGCTCATTTTAGAGGTAGAACATTTGATAGTTCTGTTGTAATTGTAGATGAATTTCAAAATTTAACTCGTTCACAATTAGCAATGGCTGTAGGTAGATTAGGTAAAGACAGCAAAATGATATTTTGTGGAGATTCATACCAAATAGATTTAAAAGATAAAAACTATTCAGCTTATCATGATATGGCTAAATTAATTAACTCAGAATATGTATATAAATGTATTTTAAATGATAGTCATAGACATGATGCTATAGATAATTTATTAGAACTATTAAACGGATATCATTAATTTTCCATATTTTTTTTATATTTATATCCGAATAACCTAATTTAAATTATAAAATGGCAAAGATAACTATTTATGGTGGAAACTCAACATGGGCCTCTAACACAACAGCATTTGGATTTTATGATGAAGATACAGATTTTCAATCTGATGCTCCTAAAGTAGCTAGATGGTGTGCTAATAGATTAGGTTATCCTCTTATAGATATTGAATTACAAGATGCTAATTTCTTTACAGCTTTTGAAGAAGCTGTAACAGAATATGGTCATCAATTATATACATTTCAAATAATAAATAATTTATTTAGAATAAAGGGAAATTCAACAAGTTCTGCTTTAAACCAAATATATTTAGATGATTATTATGGAACTGCTACAGCCCAAGGAGGAAGTAGTCAAGGATCATCAGGTTATACTTCAGGTGATCAAAGATTATATTCTGCTTCTTTAGATGTTAAAGCAGGAAGGCAAAAATATAATTTACTATCAAGTGACCCAGGAATAGCTACTGCTACTATTACCTTTTCAGGAGAAGTAGCAGAATCCCAATCAATTACTATTACAGACGCTTATGGTTCAGAAAATAAATTTACTGCTTTTCATAATGAGTTTTCACATCCTTCAGCTTCAGTGTCTGCATCTGATTTTATATGGCCTGCAGTTTCTTCTAGTATTTCTTCTAGTCAAAATGAATTTTCAGCCTCTTCAGCAGCAATTTCTTCTAATACTTTAATGCATGCTATACGAAGTTCAAGTTTAGGGACCACAATGCAGGTTGCTATTTCAAGTTCTGTATTAACTTTAACTCAAGATGTAGAAGGATTACAAGGAAATACTGCTATATCTAATAGCTTAGATAATGTTACAGCAACTGATTTTACAGGAGGATCTTCAGGATTAAATTTTGAAATGTCAGGATCTTCTATACAAGGAGGAAAAAAAGCAATTAAAATTAAAAAAATATACCATTATCAACCAGCTGCTATTAATAGATATTTTGATCCTTATGCCGGTACTGGTACAGGTATTCAATCATTAATGCAAACTTTTGGAATGGGTAATTATTCTCCTGGAGTAAATTTTATGTTAATGCCTGTTTATTTTGATGCTTTAAAACTTCAAGCAATTGAATTTAATGATGCTATAAGAAAATCAGCATACCATTTTGAATTAAATGCAGGTAAATATTTAAAATTATTTCCTATACCAACAGCTGATGTTAAACTTTGGTTCGAATATACAATGGCAGAAAGTTCTACTTCTCCAGCATTACAAGAATCTGCAGATGGAGATTCTGAAGAAGAAAAACCAAAAGATCTAATAACAGATATTTCAAATGCACCTTATGAAAGACCTATATATGCGTATATTAATGAACCTGGTAGACAATGGATAAGAAAATACGCTTTAGCTTTATCTAAAGAAATGTTAGGAAGTATTAGGGGTAAATATCAAGCATTACCTATTCCTGGATCAGAAACAACTTTAGATTATTCTAGATTACTATCAGAAGCAGTAGCTGAAAAAGAAGCATTAATAGTACAGTTAAGAGAAGATTTAGAAGCAACAACTACACTTAGACAAGCAGAAAGAAGAACATTAGAAAGTGAACAAACACAACAACAATATACAGTAAATAATCCTTATCAAATCTACATACATTAATGATTAGTTTAAAAAAAATATTAAATGAAATTTTAAACAACTATAGTGTAGAAGTTGATTTATTTGTTGATAAAACAGCATCTCATTATGATATTACAAATGAACTTAGAGCTTTAAAAGGAGTAACTATTGTAACTATTATTACTCCTGAAGATTATGTTCAAAAAACTGGATCCTCTGATGAATACATAAGGTTAAGAATAAAATTTATAACAAGAGGAGAAGCTAATGATTTATTACAATCACTTTTAGATAGTGCATTAGCTAAAGATGATGAAGATAAAATAAGAATACAAGGGGTAAAATCAATGAAATATAGAAATGATACATTAAAAAGAATATAATGGGATTATTTGGAAGAACAACAGACGTAAATTTATTTCACACTATTAATAGTGAACTTATAAATGACATTATTCAAACAGAAATTGCTTATTATAAATTTGCTTTAAATCAAACAACAATAAATGTATATGGTGAAGCTCCTGGTAAAAACTATTATGAGCCTATGAGAATAGCTTGTTTAATAGAAAGACAAGATCAAGCATGGTCATCAGATGACTTTGGATCTGATGTAGGTCAAAGTATTAATTTTAGATTCTTAAAACAAGAACTTAAAGATATAAATCTTACAACTGAGGTAGGTGATTTATTACTTTTTAGAAATAATTTTTATGAAGTAGATGGAAGAATTGAAAATCAATTAATATTAGGACATGATCCAGATTATACTATATCAACGGGAACACAAGATTCAGGAGATAGTTTTTCAATTATACTTAGTACACATATTTCAAGAGTAGAAAAATTAAATTTAATACCTTTAAGAGGAGGAATATACCCTACTACTACACCATCAACAGAAAGCGAAGCAAATACAACAACATAAAATGGCAGATCAAAAACAAATAAATCCAAGAAGACCTATTCCTAAAGATGGCTATGATAGATTAAGAACTAATCTAAAAGCTAATTTTAGACCTGATTTTCCTGCAATTGATGGTAGTTTTCCTGGTCCTGATACACGACCTTCTATTAATAGAGGTAACCAAATATCAAGAAAAGATGATCTTACACAAGACATTTCAATAGGTTTACAAGACCATGATGAAGCTATAATGTATTATTTTAATAATGTTATAAAACCTTCTGTTATTGTTAATGGTGATAGAACTAATGTACCTATAATTTATGGTGCTCCTGAAAGATGGAAAGGAGTACAAAAAGATGGTTTTTATAGAGATAAAGAGGGTAAAATACAAACACCTCTTATTATGTTTAAAAGAGATAGTGTTGAAAAAAGAAGAGATCTTGGTAATAAATTAGATGGAAATAATCCTCAATTATATTATACATTTCAAGAAAAATATACATCACGAAATAGATATGATAATTTTTCAGTTTTACAAGGAAGAAAACCTCAAAAAGAAATGTATAAAGTAGTAGTACCAGATTTTATTAGAATAAATTATACATGTGTTATATGGTGTGATTTTGTAGCTCAAATGAATAAATTAATTGAAATGATTAATTATACTTCTGATTCATATTGGGGAGATAAAGAGAGATTTCAATTTAATGCAAAAATTGATACTTATAATAATACAACAGAAATTGCTCAAGGTGATAATAGAATTGTAAAAACAAATTTTGGGTTAATTATTCAAGGATATTTATTACCAGATAGTTTAAATAAATCTTTATCTAGTGTAGATTCAAAAGTATTTAGTAACTCTAAAATAGTATTTAAACCTGAAATTACAACTATAGGTAATGATGCACCACGAACTAGAGAAGAAATAAGAGGAGCACCAAATTCTAATATGAGTATTAAATCAATGGTAGGAGGTATAGGATATATGATAGTACAAAATGATAATAAAGTAGCATAAAAATAAATTAAAATGGCTAGAGATACAAGAACAAATTTAAAAACACATTTCCAAACAGGAGACATCCCTACTCAGGGTAACTATGCAGATTTTATAGATTCAAAATTTAATCTAGTAGATCAAAATTCAGGAAGTCTCTTTCTTACAGGTAGTGTAAATATATCAGCATCAAACTCTACTGATGTATTTAAAGTAGAAAGTGTAAGTTCAATTTCACTTAAAAGTAGTCCAGTAACTGGAAATTATACAGGAAAAGGCTTTAATTTTAACTCTATTAATTTAGGCTCATCAAATATTTCTGTAGTAGGAGACATTACGCATCTAGGAAATTATACTAGTTCATTAAATGCAAAATTTGGATCCGCTACTTCTAATACATTTGATATAGCAGGAAAACTTACTGTAGCTGGGGATACTGTTTTAAAAAACTTATCTTCATCTACTATTCTAGTTGAATCTGCTTCTACTCATATAAATGCTATGGAATATTTTGCATTTCCTTTATATAGTTTTGTTGTTGGAGATGTTGGCAATCAAAAACAAATGAGATATTACGGGTCTATCCATAAATTTATGGCAGGTTCTGTTATAATGGGAACTTCAGATAGTGATCCCTCAAATGGAACAGCTACACTTGCAATAAATAATTCAAATGGAAATGGAAATTTATTTGTAAAAACCCATATAACAGCTTCTAATATAAGCGCAAGTGGAACATTAACAGCAGAAGATTTAGTAATTTCTGATGATGCTACTATTACAGATACATTAACTGTAGGAACAATAGCTAATATTGTAACAACAAATATAACAGCATCAAATATAACTGCAAGTGGTACAATTATAGCAGATAATTTTACTTCAACAGGAGGAGATGATAATGGAATTAATTTTACTGACGGTGTAAATATTACAGGTAATATTACTTCTTCAGGAAATATGAAAATAGCTGGTAATATAAGTGCAAGTGGAGCTTTAGAAGGTAGATATAGAAGACATATACATCAAATATCAACAAATGCTACTTTATCTACAAAACATGAAGGAGCATATGTGAGGTGTGGTCCTCATATTGTAACTATTCCTGCTAATTCAGCAGTAAGTTATCCTATAGGAACAGAAATCGAATTTATACAAACATCCTCTACAGGACATTTATACTTTAATTCTGGAAGTACAGGTGTAACATTAAATTCAAGACACTCTTTATTTTCTGCATCAGGTCAATTTTCAGCAATTAGCTGTAAAAAAGTAGCAACAGATGAATGGGATGTAATTGGTGATTTAACTAAATAATTATGAGAATAGGAGCAATAGCACAACATTCTATGATAGGAGGACCTACACGTCCGAGTAATATTATTACTAATAACATTCCTGGAAGACTAAATGATTTTCCTATATGGGTTTGGTATGATTTTACAGATCCAGCAACTATAAATAATATATCTTATCCAGGGGGATCTCCAGAAGTAGCATCTTTTGCCCCTTTATCTCTTACAAGAGTTGCAGATAAGGGTCGTTATAGTGCTACTTTAATATCTGAAGCCGCAGGAAAAGGTCCTGAATGGTATGATGCTAATTATGATGACGCCGGGCTCCTAGGATCCTACGCAAATGCTATTAGTTCACAAGATAATTATTCTTATATAAGATCTTCAACAGGTACAGTAGGATATATGCAATTTACTAATCCTGTAGATTTAAGCACTACAAATTTTACTGCAATAGTAGTATTAGACAAATTTGGAACTCCTAGTGATGACGAATTTATATTTAAATTATTTGGTACTGGGGGAGAATTTATATCTTTAAGTACAAATACATCTAATAAACTTAGTTGGAAAATAAATGGTGGGAGTAAAACTTATAATAATTTTTGGACTGATACAACAGGTGGAGATTCTAATAGTAATTTTACATGGATAGCGTTAGTAGGAAATTATCTTAACGCCTCATATGGCTATGTAGATCTTTATTCTAGAGGAACCTTATACAGTACAGGTGGAACTACAGGTGAATCATTAGCTAGTTATGGTAATGGTGGAATGATTCCCCAAAATCCAAACACAATTGCAAAAAATGGATTAAGTGTGATATTAGGTTCAGATAATAATACAGACGAACCTGATGATTCAGATTCTCCTAGTGCGTATATGTATGAATTTTTAATTTATAATAAAGCTTTAACGGCACAAGATCTTTATAGTTTTGATAGATATATAGGTGATAAATATGGAAGTTATGCTCATGGAAGGTTTGGAGATATATAAAAAATAATTATGGGGACATTAGTAACATTAGAAAAATTAAACAATTTAAATGCTTGTACTAGTTCTTTAGCATTTGTTACAGGATCAGTTTTTGGAGTAAGTGGTAGCTTACAATATGTTACAGGTTCTCAATCTGGTAGTAGTGCTTTTTTTCAAGAAGGATTAATTTATCCTTTTAGTTGTTCAAATTCTACAGAAATAAGATATCTAATGTGGGCTGCAGATCAATTTAATTTAACAGGGAGTCTTTATAACAAAGAAACAAAAACATCTATTTATTATAAACCTATAAGATGATATTTACTTGGAATAATGCTGATTTTGCATGGAATAATAATCCTTATACTTGGGATGAAGTAGAATTAGCTGAACAATTAGCTCAAGTATTGAGTGGAGCAGGAGATGATTTTAATCAATGGGAAAAAGATAAAAAAAATAAATTAATAAAATTAATATTAAAAGTCCATGGAAATACTATAACAGAAACTAAACAAAAAGAAATCAAACAATATAAAATCAAAGCTAAAGACATTAAAATAACAGTTGAAAAAGTATTAGGTATAGAAATAATGACTGAAAATATTAAGTTTTAAATATATTTTTATATTTATATACCGTAAACCACTATATAATGAAAAAACTAATTTCAGAAGCCCAATTAAAAAGATTCCAACAATTAGCAGGTATAAAACCTTTATATGAACAAGGTGATGATGAAAATTCTAATAAAGGTGAAATGCAAGTTTTTGATTCAGATGGTAAAGAAGTTATATATAATTATATAGATGAAGCAGATGAAATTGCAAACGAAATAGTTATACAAGATTTAGAAGAATTAAATAATAAACTCCAAAAAGTAGATCCAAATAAATTTGTCACTTTATCAAACATGTCAGCAAAAGATTTAGCAATTGGTTACGCAAATCTTGTTAAATTAGGTCTTGCACTCCCTCTTTATGTTCTTAAAGGAGCTGCTGAAGAAACAAGTAATGCTTCAAGATTAGAATGGTATAAAAGAATATTTACAAATAAATTTTTTATAGGATTTTTAGTATTTGCAGGTTTAGATAAAGAATTTAGATTTGAAACAGTAGAAAGAGTACTTAGGCCTGAAACTAAAAATAAAGTTCAAAGAATTTGGGATAAATTATATTCTTGGGTTGATGGTGGATATGATCCTGAGGGACCAGTAATAATCCATGAGAAAGTATATAACGATGATGGAACAGGATTTTTTATTGCAGCAGGAGTTGTAATTATAGTTCGTCTTTTATTAGCAGCAAGATTATCATATATAAAAGTAGTACCTAAAGATGAACCAAAAAAAGGATTTTTTAATTGGATTAAAAGAAAAGTAGGTTTACAAGAACAAGAATCATCAGATTTAGAAACAGAGGAATCAATTGATGTAGATCTTCCTGATATGGATAGTTTGCCTGATATAAGTAAAGATGATGCAATAAATTATGCTATAGATATTATAGATTCTTATACTAAAACATTAAAAACAGAAATAGAAGAAACATTAACCGAACCAACAGCCCAAGCAGCAGAATAAACAATGTATAAATTATTTACAGATAAATCAGAGCTCTTTGAATGTGATATTAAACTCCAAGGAGCAAGTTTAAAAAAATCAAAAGCAAGATTAGTAGTTGAAACACAAGACTACTCTTTAATGTTTAATGGTTCAATATCTAAAGGAGGTAAGTGTGAAATTCCTATTAGAAAATTAAAAGGTTTAATTGATGAAGATACTACTGGTAATATTCGTTTAGAAGTAATAGCAGAAGATACATTTTTTACCCCTTGGGAATCAGATTTTGAAGTAGAAACAAGCAAAAAAGTTACAGTAGAAGTTAAATCACAAACTACTAAAAAACCAATTATAGAAGCAAAAGTTAAAATTACCAACTCTGAACAACAACATGTGGTTAATTTACTTAAATTACTTATAAAAGAAGACATTAATATTAAAAATATTTCTTATAAAAGAAATAAACTTAATAACATAGTTGCAACATACTTAAAAGAAAACACTGTAAATAATACAGAAAAAGTTATAAACGGTGTTTTAAAAAAATTACAAAAAGAAAAATAAAATGGTTATAAATGGCAGTCAACACTTTATCAGGACAAAACATACAGGACACTTACCAAAAAGTAGTCCAAACAGATGGTACTAAATTAGCAGATGGTACTGGTAGTTTACTTCCTTTAGAATTTACTGGAAATAATGTAATAGTTTCAGCATCTCTTTTTGCTTCTGGCAATATAGATATACAACAGAATGTTTCTGATGGTGATATAGGTAGGTATCAGATAGGTGGTGTTACTGTTTTAAGAAGATTTACTTCATCTGAAGCCCAACCAAATCATATTGAACTAGGGAATCCAGGTTATAGAGTAACTGCTAGTGCTACTAGTTTTAATATTGATTCTGCTTTAGGAATAACTTTAGATAGTAACGCAGGTCTTGTGTACTTCGCGGATAGTGGTGTAAGTTCAGTTTTAATTAATACATCACAAGGTTATGTAAGTGCAAGCGGATATATAACAACAGGCCAACATATAACATCATCAGGTAATATAAGTGCAAGTGGAAAATTAATAGGAAAAATAGATGGAGGAAGTTTTTAAAAAAATATATTTATAATAAATAAATTATGGCAAGTAAAATACAAATAAAAAGAGGAACAGGATCAGCAGTCCCATCAGGATTGTTAGATGGAGAATTAGCAATTAATCTTGATAATAATAAATTATACTTTGGTTCAGGCTCTACTAGTGTAAATAAGCTTGCATTAACTGAACTTACAGCAGATAAAGCCGTTATAACCCAATTAACATCATCAATAGTTTCTTCTTCAATAATATATTCAAGTGGTTCTAATATATTTGGAGATGCTGTAGGAGATACACATACATTTAATGGACATATAACAGCTTCAGGTAATATAAGTGCAAGTTTAACATCTTCAGCCCAACATATGACTTCTAAATTATTTATGGCAATTCCAGGAGGTCATGATTATGGATTGTTTAATGGAAGTATAGATGGAACCCAACGTAATATTATAGCAGATGGTACAACAGCAGGATTTGGACTTCAACTTTCAAATAATTTTATTAATAAAACAACAATATTAGGGTCAAAAAATATCCAATTAGGAACTAATTCAACAACCCACGTAACAGCATCAGGAAATATAAGTGCAAGTGGAACAGTATATGCAGAACATTTATATTCAGTTGATGATGCTCATATAGAAGATGATTTAACTGTTGATGGTGATATAATAGGAACATCTTTTAGATTTAATGGTACAGCGGCAGCAACTTCATATATTTCCAATGGAAAATTTGCAGTTAATGATAGCTCCATGACTGGGGGAGCAACTTTTCAAGTAGATGGTAATTCTAATCTTAAAGGTCATATAACAGCATCAGATAATATAAGTGGAAGTAAAACAGGAACTGTATCAGCAGGTTCAGGTTCATACCATATATTACAAGGAGATACCTCTCAACCAACTGCTCTTTTTGTAGATGGTCATATAACATCATCAGGTAATATAAGTTCAAGTGGTACTCTTTTAATGGGAAAACCAGGAGTAAATGTAACCCATAAATTTTATGGTAGAATTCAAACTATAGGTTCAACTGTAACTATTGGGGAAGGTAATATAACAGCTTCAGGTAATATAGAATTAGGAGGAACTTTAAGTGGTTCTTCAACTTCTACAGGCTCGTTTGCACATATAGTTACCCAAGGTTCAACAATTGAATTTAAAGATGGAGGTACTAAATTAGGATCTTTAAAATTTGATCCTACAACTGGATTTAAGGTAGAAGATGCAAATAATAATAAATCAGGAATAACTACTCATCATATAACCTCCTCAGGAAATATAAGTTCAAGTGGTATACTTCGTGTAGGAAAACCTGGAGAAAGACATGAACATTATGTATATGGAAGATTAAATGTAATTGGTTCAGATATATCTATAGGTGATGGACATATTTCTATGTCAGGTAATTTAATAGCAACAGGTTCAATAACTTCAGATAGTAATATATCAGCAGGTACAAACGGAACTGGATCTTTTGATCATATTATAACAACAGGTAATACTTTAGAATTTAAAAATAAATCATCAAGAGCTACAGAAGGAACTCTTAAATTTGATACAACAAATGGTTTACAATTAGATAATGCTTCTGGTGAAAAAACCCAAATGAAAGTAGGAGCAGTAACTTCAGATAATACAGGATCTTTTCATTATATTTCAGCTACAAAAAATATAAGTTCAAGTGGTGGTACTGTAATAACTTCAAAATTAAAAGGATCAACAACAGGAGATCAATCAGGAAGTTTATATTTATCTGGAAGTTTAACATTTAGAGATAATGCAGCTATCCCTGCAGTAAGTGCAAGTACTTTATATAATAATAATGGCCATTTATATTATGGAAAAGGATTAATAGGTGGATACCATTTAAGTGCAAGTGCAGATAATGTAGGGTATGTAAAAATCCTCCCTCAAGACTTTGTTGTTGCAGATGGAGGTAGTAGTACTACATTATATTATAATCAAGGTTTTGAAGATGATGGATCAGAATTTGGTATTAGAAATAATACAGCAAATTTAGATATATATGCTTTTAAAGATATCCCAGCTGGATGGACAGCGACAGCCTTTAGAACTTTTGGTAGTAGTGATGATACAGTAAACTTTCATGTATATGACATGTCAGATGGATCTCGTACAGCAGATGGAAATACAGGGACTTTAAATGGTGCAGAAACAACTTTAGCAACTCCTACATTATCTGATTCTGTTACGTATTTTGGTATACATATAAATGTAAATTCATCCGCAGATATAGTATTTGGTGGTTATATAAAAATAGAAAGAAGATAATATGCCTATTGCAACTTTATTATACAGTGCTCAACATCATAGTAATTTTAATGGTGATTTAGAAAAAGTTTCAGCGGATGATGCAGTTTATGCGGGGGCATCGGCTATAGGTCAGGAGGGTTATATACAATGGAGTAACTTACCCTCAGACGTTCATACTATAAATAGCATTAGAGTTTATATTAAAGATGCAAATATATCACATGCCAATAGAACTGCAACAGCTGTTCTAAGAACTAGATTAGAAGATAATTCCCAAAACGCATATTATACAGAAGATATAACTGTTGGAACAAAAATTGATTTTTTTCCTCTTACAGAAAGAACAACATCCGATGGTAGTGCAGCATGGACTATATCAGAAGTAAATAATATAGAATTATATATGACTGCTTTATCAGCAGTCCCTGATATAGGAAGTGGACTTTTATTTGATTATGTTTATATTGAAGTAGATTATAATTTAGCACCTGCAGTTACATACCCAAATACATCACATAGAATAATTATGGATGGGGGTACTGTTATTTTAGATGGGGGAACAATAATATTAGATTAAATATGCCAATACAAACATTAAAATATGCATCAACAGTATCATCAACAGTACAGAATGTAAGTCGTATAGAAGAAAATGATGATTCAAAAGCTTTAGCTGATGCTATTAGTGAAAGTTTTATTGTAGAATTAACTAATTTAACAGGAAATATAGCATCTATAAATAGTGTACAATATCAATTAGGAGCAAATTGTACAGCAGGAGCTGCAGTAGCTATTTTTACTATAGAAATTTTAGATGGATCTAACAGTCAATATTTTTCTGAATTTGAAGCTATTGGTGTAGGAACCTCAGAAGAAACAGAAACAGGTACTGTTAGAGCAACTGATGGTTCTTCTGCATGGACTGAATCTACAGTTAATGCTATTAGATTAAAAGGTACATTTACAGCAAGATCAGCTGCTACTAATTTAGAAATTGATTATGTACATTTACTTGTTGATTATGAAGAACCTGAACCTAATGCAGGTTTAATAAAATTAAATTCAGGCTTAGTAAAATTAAACTCAGGATTAATAAAAATTGTAGGATAATGGGAGTAAAAATAAAAAATAGAGATCCTAAATCAACAGACTTTGGTACAGATGATATTGTAATTAATGTTAAAAATGGTACTTTATTTTATAAATCTGATAATGGACTTTTTAGAGTCCAAGGAGATAACTTAGGTACATCAAATACTGAAATTTTACCAAATAATTTTTTTAAAGGGGATTTAACAGTAGAAGGAAATCTAATCCCTAGTGAAACTGATATTTATGAATTAGGTAGCTCTACAAAACAATGGAACCATCTTCATGTAAAACATGAATCTATAAAAATGTATAAAGATGGGGTAGAAGTAGGAAATCTATCTTATATAAGTGGAAGTGGACTAAAAGTTAAAGATAGACAAGGTAATACTAAAGGAATTATTGGTAATGTAGATGGTGGGTCTTTTTAATTCTTATATATGTATATAAAAACAATAAGTTATGGCTATACAAAAAAGAAAAGCACCTTCACCTTCAACTATTAAAAATTCTCCTCAATCTTTTACTAAAGAAGAACTTAATCAACTAAAAGAATTAAGAGTAAAAACAAATCAATTAGTAGGACAATTTGGTCAACTACATATTAATCAAATTAAATTAGAAAATCTTAAAAAACAATTAACAAAAGAATTATCTGATTTAGAAAATAAAGAAATTAATATAGGCAAAGAATTATCAAAAAAATATGGAGATGGTAGTATTGATTTAGAAACAGGCACCTTTACTCCAACAAAATAATTTCTTTAAATTTTTTATTATATTTATTAATGGTTAAAAATATAACTTTAACTAATTATTTAGTTGGGTTTATAATTTTTTTTCATATTTATACATGACCATAAATCTAGATATAATAAATATAAATAAAACAATAAGATGGCAGAACAAATAATATCACCAGGTGTATTTACAAGAGAAAACGACTTATCCTTTTTACCTCAAGGAGTAGGACAAATAGGGGCAGCAATTATAGGCCCTACAGATCAAGGTCCTGCTTTTATTCCTACAGTAGTAAGAAGCTTTTCAGACTTTGAAACAAGATTTGGAGGAATGAGTGAAGATACTTATGTCCCTCAAGCAGTTAGAGAATATTTAAGAAATGCAGGATCAGTAACTGTATGTAGAATATTAGGGGGAAGTGGTTATACTTTAGGAACTACTAGTTCAGCACTAGCCTTAATAGCTACAGGATCAACTTCTACTAATAGAGTATTATTAGGTTTACTTTATCCATCAAAATGTACCGCGGGAGATCCAGATTTAGGAGATTCAACTATAACAAACACAAATACTAACGACTTAGGAGGTAATGTTACAATAGTATTAAATGGAACTAATTCTACTTCAACAAGTGTAGTAGGTTCAATTAACCCGGGTGCTACAAATAACTTTTTTAATAAAATAGGAAATTCACCAGATAATAGTAAATCAGGCACAGATACTTTTGATGCTTCTGGAGGATATCCAGGATATACTTATTTAAATTTTAAAACCCTAACTACTAAATTTATAGCAGAAGGAGCCAGTACTGGATTAACAGGATATGGTTTTGGTACTCAAAAATCTTTAGGATATGGTGGTATGTATTCAGGTTCATATTTACATATAGAATCTCAATCAGGAAATACAGTATATGATGGAGGAGCTATTGCTGATGAAAAATATGGATTTGCTTCAACTCCTATGATACAATCACAAAAATCATTAGGACAAATAGATTTATTTCAAATCCATACATTAGATCATGGAAAAGAAATGGCACGAAAATATAAAGTATCTGTTGCAAACTTAAAAGAACCAGGTGATATTGATGGAGAACAACAATATTCAACATTTTCAGTAATTATAAGAAAAGTAGATGATAAAGATAAATCTCCATTTATTTTAGAACAATTTAATAATGTAAATTTAAACCCAGATTCTCCTAATTATATTTCAAGAGCAATTGGAGATAGATACCCTCAATATAATCAAACTTTAAAGAAAGTAGAATTATTAGGTAATTATCCAAACCAATCAAGATATATTAGAGTATCAGTATCTGAACCAGTTAATGCAGGATCTATTTCACCAAAAATATCTCCTAAAGGATTTGCCGCAGTAACTGATCCTATAAAATTAAATGTTTGGTCAGGAGGTAATATTTTATTCCCTTCAGCATCTTATGAAGGTGTTCAAACTACAACAGATTCAAGTACATCTCCAGTTACATATAATGCTCTTGGATATTTAGGATATAAATTTCAAGATAAAGAACCAGATAATTTAAATTGGTTAAGACCAACACCTAGTGGAGGAACTGCAAACAAAGTAGGTGCCTTTAGTGTAGACGACCATTATGGACATCCAAGTTCAAGTTTATGGTCAGGTTCATTAAGTCAATCATTAGATTCAACAGGAGTTACTGGTCCATCAAACACTCAACTTAAATTTTCAATTCCATTCCAAGGAGGTGATGATGGTTTAGCACCATGGACAATAAAGAAAACAGGAGCTAATATAGCTGCTAATAATTTATATGGATTTGATCTATCAACATCAACAGCAGCAGGTTATAAAGCATATAAAAAAGCACTTGATATTTTATCAAATCAAGATGAATATGATATTAACATGTTAGCAATGCCAGGTGTTATACATAAATTACACCCATTAGTTACAAATGCAGGTATTGATTTATGTGAAGAAAGAGGAGATACCTTCTTTGTAATGGATTTAAATCAAGTAGATAGAACAGTAATCCAAGCTGTAAGTGATGCAAGTGGATTAGATACAAATTACGCTGCAGTATATTATCCATGGGTTAAAGTATTAGATCCATCTAAAAACAAACCAGTTTTAGTACCTCCATCTGTAATAGTTCCAGGAGCAATAGCTGCTTCTGATAGAATTGGAGCTGAATGGTTTGCACCAGCAGGTTTAAATAGAGGAGTATTAGGTAATGTAATGGAAGCTAAAGTTAGATTAAATCAAGCTGAAAGAGATACTTTATATAATGCTAAAATAAACCCAATAGCAACATTCCCACAAACAGGAGTTTGTATTTGGGGTCAGAAAACATTACAAGAAAGATCAACAGCATTAGACAGAATTAATGTAAGAAGATTATTAATTACACTTAAGAAATTTATTGCAAGTTCTTCTAAATACTTAGTATTTGAACAAAACACTTTACAAACAAGAGTAAGATTTTTAAATATAGTTAATCCTTATTTAGAATCAATTCAACAACAACAAGGATTGTTTGCTTTTAGAGTAGTAATGGATGAAAGTAATAATACTCCGGATGTAATAGATAGAAATCAATTAGTAGGTGCTATATACTTACAACCAGCTAAAACAGCTGAATTTATAATATTAGATTTCAATGTATTACCAACAGGAGCTACATTCCCTTCATAAAAAGTTGAAAACTATTATATGTATAATAAATTAATAAAATAAAAGATGGCAATATTAGAAACCAACCAAATGATGTTCACAGCATTTGAGCCTAAAGTTCAAAATAGGTTCTTATTAGATATTGAGGGCATTCCAGCATATTTAATTAAACAAGTAGCTAGACCTACTATTAGTTTTAATCCTGTAATTCTTGATCATATTAATGTAAAAAGAAAACTTAAAGGAAAAGCTAATTGGGATCCTATTTCTATGCAATTATACGATCCTGTAACACCATCAGGAGCTCAAGCAGTAATGGAATGGGTAAGATTATCACATGAATCTGTAACAGGTAGAGATGGTTATAGTGATTTTTATAAAAAAGACATTAGAATACATACATTAGGTCCTGTTGGGGATATTGTAGAAGAATGGATATTAAAAGGAGCTTTTTGTGTAAATGCTAATTTTGGTGATATGGATTGGACTTCAGATACTCCAGCTAATATTACATTAAATGTAGAAATGGATTATGCTATCTTAAATTATTAATAAAAATTATTTTATAGAAAAGAAGCGCTATTTTTTAGCGCTTTTTTTATTTTCTATATATGTATATCTGAACTAGTTTTATAAATTATAATTAAATAACGTTATGAAAAACACTCAACCACAATTTCCGGCTGAAGAAGTTACATTACCTTCTAAAGGCCTACTTTACCCCGAGAATTCTTCTATAAGATCAGGCAAAATAGAAATGAAGTATATGACTGCTCGTGAAGAAGATATTCTTACTAACCAAAACTATATAAAAAATGGTGTAGCAATTGATAAATTATTAAAATCTCTTATTATATCTCCTATAAACTTTGATGATTTATTGTTAGGAGATAAAAATGCTATAATGATAGCTGCTCGTATTTTAGGATATGGAGCAGAATATGAAATAAGAAAAATACACCCACAAACAGGAATGGAATCTGATGGTATTATTGATTTATCAAAAATAAAAGATAAAGAATTAAATAAAGACTTAATTACAGAAGGTAAAAATGAATTTGATTTTTTATTACCTACATCTAAAACTGATATAACTTTTAAATTATTAACCCATAGTGATGAATCTAAAATAGATACAGAAATAGAAGGGATGAAAAAATTAAATAAAAATACATCAGGAACCATAAGATTAAAACATACAATTTTATCTGTAAATGGTGATTATGAAAAAAGAACTATAAGAGATTTTGTTGATAATAAACTTTTAGCTAGAGATGCTAGAGCATTAAGGAATTATATAAATGAAATCCAACCTGGTATTGATATGTCAGTTGATGTTGAATTTAAAGATGGACATGTTGAATCAAATGTGATTCTTCCCATCGGCCTCAACTTTTTTTGGCCTGACGTCGGAATATAGGAACATATTATTTACTCAGATCCACGATCTAGTGTACCATGGCGGCGGTGGTTTTAAACATGAAGAAGTATATAATATGCCAACCTGGATGAGGAAATTTCATTTGAAAAAAATCCAAAAATTTTTTGAAGAACAAGAAGAAGAATTAAAAAAACAAAAACAACAAGGTGAAAGCCCTTCAAATGCAGTACAAAGACCTAATATACCCAATTCCTCAACATATAATTTTAAAAAGTAAAAGGTATCATAGATACCTTTCTTTTTTTTATATTTATAATCAAATATACTAATATATTATGGCAGAAGATAATTTAAATGACCAAGCAAAACAGTATTCTGATAAAATGGGGGATTTATCTGCCCAGTTTAAATATATCAATAGGAATATAGAAGAAATGGGAAGAGGTCTAGAAGGTAGCAATATTGCTATGGACCTACTATCAGAATCTGCAAGAGATCTTGGTAGATCTTTAGGTGAAAATAAAGATATACTAGATAAAATTAAAGAAGGAGAAATATCCTATAGTGAAGCAAAAAAACTCCAATTAGAAGCTGAAGAAAGAGCTAACCAACTTAGTTCTGAAAGAGAAGAATTAATTAAAAAACTCGCTACAATGAGCGAGGGAGCAGATAAAGAAAAGCTAGAAGCTATGAATAGACAGATGAAGAAGATGGAAGACATAGCTAAAGAAGAAGCTGATAGTTTAAATGATGCATCTGATTTAGCTAAAAAGGGTCAATCACGTATAGCAGATGGTTTTGATAAAATGGGAGGTTTTTTATCTAAAATGGGGTTATCAAATGCATCTAAAGAAATAGGAAAAATGGCTGCTAACACAAGAAAAACTAAAATAGCAGGAGGAGGATTAGCTAAAATGTTTGATGGACCTGTAGCAGGAGCTTTATCTAAATTAGGAAAAACAAATCCTTTTTTAATTATGTTAGGATTAATTACATCTATAGTTAAATTAGTTTTAGAAGTAAATTCAGAAGTTGCTAAATTAGGTAGAGATTTAGGAGTATCAGGAGAAGCAGCTGCTAGAGTTCGACAACATTTTGTAAATATAGCACATGCAGTAAATGAATTTGGAGTTGAATATAAACAAATAGCAGAAAGTGCTGGTCATCTTAATGAAGCATTAGGAACATCAGCTAATATTATTAGTGGAGATGTATTAGGAGGAATGGCTATGTTACAACATAGAATGAAATTAACAGCAGAAGCTACTGTAGGATTTGGAAAAGCTGCTTTAATGTCAGGAGAATCAGTAGATAGTATAGCTGAAAGTGCAGTAAAAGGAGCAAAAGCAACTGAAGAAGAATTTGGTGTTAGAGTTGATTTAAATAAAGTACTTGAAAAAACAGGAAAAATAGGAGGTCAATTAAGAGGTATTTACGGAGCTAATTTTCAATTATTATCTAAAAGTGTAGCTAAAGCCCAGCTACTAGGAATGGAATTATCAGAAGTAGCTAGTAATTCTAAACAAATGTTAAATTTTCATTCATCTATTGAAAATGAAATGAAAGCAGAATTATTTTTAGGTAAACAACTTAATCTAGAACAAGCTAGATTAGCTTCTCTTACAGGTGATTATGATACTTATATGGAAGAAATCCGAAAAAATGCAGGGGATTTTTATGAATTTAGTAAAATGAACGTTTTACAACAAAACGCCTTAGCAGGAGCTTTAGGAATGAGTACAGATTCTCTTGCTGATATGCTTATGCAAGAAGAAGATTTATTAGCTTTAAAAGAAAGAGCTAGAGCAGAAGGAGATAAACAAACATTACAGTATTTAGAACAACAATCTGCTCAAGAAGCCTTCCAAGCTGCTTTAGAAAAAATGAAAATGTTATTTGTAAATATAGCAGCTAACATAGAAAATATGAGAATACCAGGATGGATGGCTAGAATGATGGGTAATAAAGATTTAGCAGGTAAAAGACTAATGGATCTTCATAATGAAGAATCCATAAAAAAAGCATCAGCTAAACTAACAGGAGTAACTGCTGATCAATCTATCTATGATACTGAAACTATTAGTGGTGGTCGTAGAGCTCCCTCTTTACCTTTTCAAGCTACTGGTATTAGAGAAAAAATAGGAGGAGATAATGGGGGGTGGACACAAGAAGAAAAAGCAGCACTTATAAATGGTACTTATGCTAATAAAACTATTACCCAAACTAAGTTTGGTACAAAAAATAATACTGACTATACTAAATTTAGTTATGGTCCTAAATATTAAGAAAATTAAAAAAAGTTATATGTATAATAGAACAAAAAAATAATATTATTATGAGCTTATTAGGAAAAACATCAAAATATGACAGACATAAATTAGGAACTTCAGGAGATCCTTTAGGTACACCTGATATGCCAGGTACTATACCTAGCGAGGGAGCTTATTTTGCTGAAGCAGGGTCATTAAACTATACTCCATTTGATAGTAAAGGGGATCATATGAAAAAATTACTTATTTCTAAAATAAAAAGTGAAAATTCAAATGTAGTATATAATCCTCAAGAAAATCAACCATATGGAATACAAGATTTAGATGGTGGTGGAGAGGGATTTTCAGGTCAACCTGCTAACCCAACAACTGGTCAATTTGGGGGACCTTATACATCTGTAGGACCGACAGACGGATTCTATTAAAATTTACTAACATATGGCTTTAATTGATTTACTTAAAACACCTTCTGTTTTTGAGGTAGGAAATAATACCTCATATGGGGCCCCACAAGGTTCAAAAAAAATCAAAAATAAAGTTTTTTCAAAAAATGCTACTGAAAGAGATGTACCTAGCTTTCATCTTGTAGATAGAGTAAGTTTTAATTATAATGATGCTAATGCAGATCCTACTTATGAAATAGGAAATGACCATTTTAAAAATAATGGCCTTACAGACTATATTTTTAGAGGGGGTTTTGAAACTAATGTAAATAGAAGAAAACTAGATGTTAAAAGAATTAGTAATTTTATTTACAATTCTAGATATGGTAGACATTTCATATTAAGACAAGGTGCTTTACAATTATTAAATCCCCAAGAAAATACAAGAACTTTTAATGCTGGAGCTAGTTTAATAGCTCAAGTAGCAGCAGCTGATACAGTTAAATTTAAAAGATCAGGAGCTATCCCTGAACCTGTAGGTACAGAAAAAGGACTAAATGAAAGTATAGGTGAATTATTAGGAGCAGGAAGTTTTGTAACTAACCTTTTAGGTGGAGATTACTTAGGAATAAAAGAAACAGAAGCTAGATCTCATCCAAATAATCAATATAATTTAGGAGATCCAACAAAAAAATTACCTAAAGAAGGATTAGCAGGAGTAGCTGATACTTTAATAGGAGATTTAAATCCTTTTAAGAAAAAAGAAGCATATAATGTAAAAATAGATCCTAAAAAAAATCCTCGATTAGATAAAGTAAATTTTCAAGGGATATTTTTAAAGGGACCTACTAAATATAATTTAGAAACACCAAATATAAAAGATTTTTGTAATTTTAGAGTTGAGGTAATAGATTCAGGGAATCCTTTATTTTCTAAAGTTATAGCTTTTAGAGCTTTTTTAGATTCATTTAATGATGATTTTACTGCAGGACATAATAGTATAAAATTTAGTGGTAGAGGTGAAACTTTTTATACTTATGATAAGTTTGATAGAAGAATATCTATTAATTTCAAAATAGCTGCTCAAACAAGAGATGAAATGAAACCTTTATATCAAAAACTTAATTTTTTAGCAGCACAAACTGCACCAAACTATTCATCAAAAGGTAGAATAAGAACCCCTTATATAAGATTAACTATGGGTGATTATCTTAGTAGAGTTCCAGGTATATTAACTTCAGTAGGAATTTCATGGAATAAAGATTATCCATGGGAAATAGCAATGGATAAAACTGTAACTACTCAAAAAGTAGGTGTAGAAAAAGATGTTCAAGGAGACCCTACAGATATTATTGATAAAGTACCAAAAGGTAAAGATATAGATATGAAAGTATTACCCCAAATACTAGATGTAGGTTTTAACTTTACACCAATCCACGACTTTGTACCTGACAACCAACCAGATACTCCATTTATTGGTTTAGGAGTAGAACCAACAGGAGATAATAGTTGGTTACCTGTTAATGAAAGACCTGAAGATGCTATAGAAAGATTTCAATCACAAGTACAAGGATGTTTAGATGCTGATGCTACTAATTATAATCCAGACGCAACTATAGATGATGGTTCTTGTCAGTATGAAGATACTGCTGCAGATACTTATACTTTATCTGGAGATTATGGAGCAGATATGGGATTATAATATTTATAATAATGAGAGATAGAACACCACATATAACAATTTTAAGTGATAATAGTAGTAGAAGATATTATAAACCTTTAAAATACCCTCCAATTCCCTTAGATATAGATGATATATATGTTATTACAACTGTTGGTGATAGGCTTGACTTATTAGCTAATCAGTTTTACGGAGATGTTAGATTATGGTGGATAATATCAAGTGCTAATATGAATGAAATTAGAAGAGATAGTTTTGCATTAAAACCTGGAATAGAAATTAGAATTCCCTATAATATAGAGGACATATTGTCTGATTTTGAAGAAATAAATCAATCGAATAATGAAGATGATGGTTCATATTAAATAATATAAGTTATGGCTGTTAAAGGAATATTTGAACCATTTAAAAAATATGTTAAAAAACAATTAGATCTTAGAAAAAAAATTATATCTAATTCTAAAGGAAATAAAGTAATATCAAATAAACGATACGAAAAAGATCCTGAACTTTTTTTTGCTTACGCCCAAGAAAAGCAATGTATTATTAGAATGATGTCTGGAGTAGATTTAAGGGTTGAAAAACCCGAATTATCTTCAGTCCTTGAAATTGATTCTAATAAACCCCCTGGAGCTCATGTTTCATACGATGAAACTTATTTAAGATGGAAACCATCAGGATTAGCTAGACAGTATATTTTAGAAGGAGGAACTCGATATTACGACGATAAAACTAAACACGGATGGAGAGGAGGTTTTACAACGGGTAGAAAAGAAGATGATATGGTAAAAGCTTTTTCATATGGAGACAAAAATGTAAGAGCAAACCCAGGAGATGGATTTGGTGTAGTACCTATGCCTGGTATTACAGATGCTTCTATTCAAACAAAATCTGATGATGGTGCCCTTAGAGAAGCCCAAGTTAATTTTGTTTGTTTTAATAGAAGACAATTAGAAGTTTTAGAAATGTTATATATGAGGGTTGGTTATCCTGTATGTTTAGAATGGGGGTGGAATCCCTTTATAAGTAATCAAGAAACTAGAGAAACACATAATTATACTATTAAAAATGCTTTTTTTAGAGAAAATTCAACACTTGATGATTTAAATCGAAAAATAAGAAATTACAAAAGAAAATCAAGTGGTAATTATGATGGATTTGTTGGTTATGTAAAAAACTTTACTTTTAAAGCTAGAGAAGATGGAGGATATGATTGCACTACAGAAATTATGGCTCACGGTGAAATATTAGAAAGTTTAAAGTCTCCTGTTAAAAAAATCCATAAAATAGTAGCAAATGCTGAAGATCCTGTAGTTGAATATGAAGATAGATTTTTATTTTATCTTAGAGCTTTAAAACACCAATTAAATAGTGCAGGTAGTCAGTTATATTTGTCTCAATTTATTTCCGAAAAATCTATAGAAAATGGTTCTATTGATCTATTTGATGGAAGAGGTACTGTTAAAGGAAACATACCTGTTCCCCCTGAAGAATATCAAGGAGAAGATTTAGCTGCAAAACAACAAGCTTTATCAAATTTTCAAGATCAATATAATAATCAAGTTTCAGAATTAAGTCAAAATAAAACATCTGCTGGAGGAGAAGATTCAAATGTTGGTTTATCTCGAAACGAAATATTAGATCTTTTTAATTTTAAAAGTGTAGGAACCTCTCCTTATGGAGAAGTAAATCCTCCTAATCCTAATTCACAAACTAATTCAAATGAAGAATCATCAGTTGATTTAAGTAATTTAGATGAATCAAATGCAGTTTTAAGTGAATTCTCACCAGATGAATTAGAAAATCTAAATACATTAATAAAAAATAAAGGATATGATTTTACTGATCCTAATGCAGGGTTAAATGTAAATGATAATACAGGAGGAATACATACATCTTTAGTAACAACTCCTGGTATAGAAGCAGATGGTAGATCAACAGATGCTCATCGTTTAGATCATGTTCGAGATCAACATCAACAAGAAATAGATGAAGCAAATCAAAGAGCAAGAGCATGGAACGAATATCTTAAAATAAAAGCTACTGAATTAGATTTAAATATCCCTGTAGAATATAGAATGGGTTTACATGATATAAAAACATTATTTAAATATATAAATAAAGAAACAGACCAATTTTCAGAAGGTTTATTTGATCAAATAGCAGGAAAAGGATTTGAATCTATGTTAGGAGGAGCTATTTTAAAACAAACAATCCAGTATAACCCCTATTCTGAAACTGAAGAAATGACAGAAACCATAAAAGGATGGAAACCAGGAGGTTTTTTTGGTAGAGGTAAAAATGTTGATGTAAATACTACTTATCAACAAGTACAAGGTTCTACTTATGATTCAGGAAAAAGAAGAAATATCTATATTAGATGGGATTTATTATGTCAAATGTTAAACCATTTATCTAATGCTTCTTCAGATAAAACAGCAACAAGATTAGATCTTTTAGCAAATAATAAAACTAATATTAATACTATAAATGTTTTAGGTTTAGATGAAGCTTTAACAAGTCCTCCTCTTGAATTTACTTACATGAATCCTAATCAAAGAACTTGGAATAATAGAAAACCTGAAAAAGGTAAATCACCTTTAAATGATAGTAACAATGATGGTATAAAACAAAACAATACTAATGAAGGAGGATTTTATATAGAATATTCTCCATGCAGAAATACTCTATCAGATCCTATGCTTAAAGTTGATCCTAATACAGGTGAACCTATAAAACCTAAAGAATTAATAGGAAAATATCACCCTATTATAGGAAATAGTCTTGATGAAAGAGTATGTTTAATGCCTCACCAACCTATATTTGATAGTATGTTTGAATCTGGAGAAACACATTACTCAAAACCCCACTCTTCAGATGAAAACGTAACAGAAGAAGTAAATCTAAGAACACTTTCTTCATATGAAAGTTCAAATAAACCTAAAACTATGAGAAATAGTATAGGATTTATATATTTTAATTTAGATTATTTAATAGAAACTTATGAAGGATTAAGACTTAAATCTGCAAAAGAAAAACAAAGAGATGGTTCTTTTTCTACTTATGCTACTTTAAATAGAGATTTTGAATTATTTTCTTATGTTAGGGCTATATGGGATGGGGTAAATGATGCCTGTGCAGGATATTATAATTTTAAACTTAATGTAGAACATGAAAGACCTAATGTTGCTAGAATTATTGATATGAGAATATCAACAGTTCCTGATGATATATTTAACTTTGAACCTCAAGGTTTAAAATCAATAACTCGACAATTATATTTTGATTCTACAATAGATTCAGATATGGCTTCTGCTATATCAATAGCAGCACAAGCTCCTAATAGTGAACAATCATTAGAATCATTATCTTTTAAAGCATTTCATAGAAATATAAAAAGTAGATTTCTTCGTAAAGATTTTGTTTCAAAAGTTGATAAAACTACTCAAGCAGCAATTTCAAGAGAAGAATTAGCAAAGGATATAATGGAATTTACAGATGCTTTTAGTAATTTAACTTTTTATTTAAGAAGATTACATAACCATGATTTTGAAACAGAATTTCGTGTATTAACCCCTGGTGAAGCTATTAGACAAGCTTTAAAATTTATAGAATTAAGAGAAACAATTTTACATAGGTATCCTTTATTTTATAAAAATGGAAATGACCACAAACTTGCAGGACAATGGAGAGAAAACACAACTACAGATAAAAATGCTATTATACCCTTGCAATGTAGTTTACAAATGGATGGTATATCTGGTATAATTCCTTTACAGTTATTTAAAATTCATAAAGATAGATTACCTTTAGCATATCAAAGAGAAGATATATGTTTTGTAGTAAAATCCGAAAGTCATAAAATAACTAATTCTCAAGATTGGATATTAGAAGTAACAGGACAAATGGCATTACTAAATAAAAATCCAAATAATTCAGGAACTAATAATATATTAGAATATGTATCTCCACCATTATTAATTGAAGCTTTAAATGAAGGACCAGATACTAAATGGGCAGATTATTTAAGAGATGTAATGGATCAATTTGGCCACACAGAAAGATCATATGCAGGGGACGCAAATAAAGCAGGTGAATATGGTTCTCCTATTTATTCAGGTGAAATTTCTAGTCACGGTGATATAACCCCAGAAATGGCAGCTATAGGGGAAGTATTCTTAAGATGTATGGAAGATGAACAATTTTGTAATGAACATTTATATGGAGATAATCCAGATGATCATATCTATACTGTAGATGGTGTATTAAGTAATGTTAAATTAGAATTTACAGGAGGTAATGATAAGGAACATCAAAAAGATGAATATTATTGTGAAGATGGAAAAACACCAGATGGTAGGCCTTGTACTGATTATGGAGGATCCGCACATAAAACAGGAAATGCTCTTGATTTTATAATTACTTCTCATGCTCCTATTCGAATAATAAAACCTATAAATGAAGAAGATTACGCTGTTTTAGAAAATATAAACTGTAACTATACACATATAGTAGCAGGTATGGGAGATGTAGTACCTGGAGTACTAGATTTTACTAAACCAGAACAGATGCCATCGTTAAGTAAATTCTGTCTTGAAGGATGTAGATCAAATGATGGTATGAGACAAATAGCAGATAATTATACATCAATTCAAAAAGCACTACGTTATAGTAGACAAGGAAATTTATCCTATGGAGGTGAAGGTCTTCCTCAACCTACTAATTGGGAAAAAACAAAATATCATTTTGAAGGTGCTAAAGTACTTAATGCTTTAGTAATATTGTGTTCTCATTTACATAAAAAATACCCTAATTTTTGGTTTATAGATGAATATAGAAAACCTTCAGGTAGAGCTTCAGGACTGCATTTCCATATTATGGGACGTTATCAACAACCTCCATGTGCTTTAGATCAAGCAGACCTTACCCAAGATAAACTTACAATACTTTAATAATTATGGTATATATCCCTCGTTCCAAAATATCAAAAAAACAAACATCAAGCGATAACGTTTTATATATGAAAACTACAGGGGTTGCTTATAAGGGACCCTTTATAGAAACTAGTGATGGAAGGTTTTTTGCAGGTCATAGCCATACTGTAATAGGACCTGAACTAGTTAAAAATCCTCTTAAAGATGATAAACCAAGTACCCCTAAACTTTTTAGTAATTCAAAAGCATCTCGAAAATATCAAAATTTAAGAAATGATATTAAAAAAAGATTAGAAAAATCTACATCAGTTCCTATAAAAAAACCAACACCAAGTTTAATGGAATATAGAATGGGTAAATTTCAAAGATATTTTTTTAAAAGAATTAATGAAATATATTATCAAGAAACAGATAAAGAAGCATATGAAGCTTTACTAGAAAAAAAACCTATATATGATCATAATTTATATGATATAGGAACTTTAATGTGGTACATTAGGGGTAATGGTGTATTTAAACAAAATGCTTTATCAATAAAAAAATCAGAAACTAAATACCCCTTTATAAAATATTTATTCCCTGTATTAAATGAATATCAATTAGTTGAAGCAAAAACTCAAAATAATCTTCACACAAATGGAGGTGAATTATATTATTCAAATGGAAAAGAATATATAGGTCCTTATCACATACATCCATCTAAAGGACCTATGGTAGGAGCTGAACATACTGAGGCCCCCCATGATAATTTATACTATACTAATCAATTACCTGAAATTCCTAATCAGTCTTATGAAGAATGGAATCAAAATTATCAAAAAGTTATTTGTTATAAATGTCTAGGTAATAGGGTAGTAAGTTTTAAAATTTCTAGATTTATAGGATGTGAAAATAAAGAAGATAAAGGTACTTTTACATCATACGAAGATGCTGTTAACTCATGTAGTGCAGAAGAAAATGGTAATGGTGGTAGAAATTCTTCTTCTAATAATGAAAATGGAACTTCTAATGGTGAAGGGGGTGGGTATTAGTAAAATTTTTCATATATTAAGGTATGTTTTACCTTATAGAAACCGATACACAATTTAAAATACTCCAAAGTAAAATAGCAAAATCATGCTATATAGACTATATCTATGGTAATGACAATATACACCCTGCTCTTGCAAAAATTATTGCTATATACATTTCTAATTTAGATGAAGATAAAGGTTATATTTTACCTATTAACCATCCAGAATGCATAAATTTACCAAAAGATAAGGTATTTGATTACATAAAAACATTAGAAAACATTTATGTTTTAGATAAAAAAGCCGCTTTACATGCGAACCCTTTAAAATCTTATACGGATATACAATATAAATACTACTACACAAAAAATGAGCCATTCCCTAATGAATTTGACACACAAGCTCACACGTATTTTTACCGTAAATTCCCGCAAATAAAGGTAAATAAAATAATACCTATTGGTAAACACTATGAGCGTTGCCAAGAAAGAAAACGTGCGCTTATTCCATGGTTTTCCGTTCATGTAGGAACTATGTTTGATGAAAAAATTATACCTAGTTTATATTTGTTAGAAAAAAATTCACTACAAATTAACGATAAATTTGACGATTATCATAATCCTAAATATAAAAGACATTCTGTACAAAACAATAATATATACGGATGGTATAACCCATACACTACAACCGGAAGACCTGTAAATAATTTTAATGGAATAAATTTTGTAGGTTTAAAACATGACAATGGAGAACGTAATTGTTTTGTACCTAAAAATGATTATTTTATAGAAATGGATTATGATAGTTTTCATCCTCATTTAATAGCAAATATGATTGGATATAAATTTGAAGATTATCCTTATCATGAATTAGCTAAATTATATTTTAATACTGATAACCCAACACCAAGTCAATATAAAGAAAGTAAAATTTTAACTTTTAAACAAATATATGGAGGTGTTAATAAAAAATATTTATATCATCCTTTCTTTAAAGGTATACAAAAATATACTAATGAAAAATGGAATGAATTTCAAGAACGTGGTTACACAGTAAATTATTGTTCTAAACAAATTAAAAAGGAAAATCACAAAGAAATGACTAAAGCAAAATTATTTAATTATTTAATTCAAGCTAAAGAAACAGACCAAAACATGCATACATTAGGTGCTATACACACTGCATTAAAAAGTTATAAAACTAAAGTGGTTTTATATAATTACGATGCGTTTGTTTTTGATTTTTGTAATGCAGAATATGATAGTCTTTTTAAAACATTAGAATATATAGTTAGTGGTGAATATCCTATAAGCATAAAAAAAGGAATTCATTACGGGGCTCTACAATAAATTTATATTTATACACAGAACAACCCAATGATTTATGAATAATCGTTTATACTGTACTTTCGTTGAACCTAACGAGGTAAAAGAAACTTCTGAAAAGATACAATCTTCTTATAAGGTTCTTTTTGATAAGATTTTTGTTTTAGAAAGTTTAGATGGGGAAAAAGTTATGCTTACGTATAATGTTGATTTGGGTAATTCAAATGGTGAATTTGCAATTGGTAATACAATTTTAGTTCATCGTAAAAAACAAACAAATACTCTTTATACTATAAATGCTTTAAATGAGTTAATAAAAAGTTTAAATAACGGGGTATTAGATAAGTCCTATTCTATAAATTGGGACGATTATCGAAATTGTATTTTATTAGTACAAGCAGATGGCTATAAAAAAATAGATACAAAAATTAAGGAAATAATTAATTTATCATGAAATTATCTCGGTTAAAAAAATTAATTAAAGAAGAAATTAAAAAACTCCATGAACAAGAGTTAGACCCTAATCAAGATTGTTCAGAGGAAACCGGATTATTTGCAGGAGCTTCAGACCTCCAAATTTGGAAAGTATGTAGTATGTGTGAAAATCCTGCAATTGATCAAGTTGAAGACCCTAATGAATGGGGTTTTTATATTCCTGCGAATGAATGTTTTTGTTGTAAAGATTATGATTGGGAAGATTATATAGATAATGATGGTAAAGATGAAATTGGTAGTGATGCTATAAATGCTCAAGTTCATTGGTGGGGTACATCGTGTAGTGAACAACAAATGGCTATAGCTTGGTCAGCTTGGCCTACTCTAGGGGGAGATTTATATGATCCCGAAGATGGTCCTGAAAATCCTATAAACCAGGATTTATCCGCATGTCCTGCTATGCCAGATACAAATCCTTATTGTAAGTTAGCTACAGAAGCCTTTTGGCTAATAGCAGGTTCACCAGAGGTAGGACAAATAGTTTATATATCTAATGGGGCAAATAATAATATGTGTTTAGAGTATTTAGGTACTACTGATGATTTTTCAACAACACCAAATGGTTTTATGGCCTTAGGATGGGCAAATGGTATGAACTACAATTCAATGTATAATTCGGATTCAAGTATATTTAATACTACTTGTGATTCAATAGAATGTGGAGGAAAAGGTATAGATAATGAAGAAGATATTATTGATTGTACTGGTATGGATGTAGCATTTGATGGTTGTGAAGAAGATAACTCGCCTCTTCAATGTGGTGGGTTTTCAAACTGGGAAGATTTTTGTTTTAGATGTAATTTAGAGAAAGAAGCAACAATGGTATGGGCTCAATCCGTAGGTAGTATAGCTGATTGTGATTGTTGTTCTGAAGAACAACCAGATCCTGAAGGAATAGCTCTTCCAGATACAAATAAAGCACCTTTAAAAGATAAATCTAAAAAAGACCCACAAATAGATAGAATGCAAAAATTAGCAAAAATTAAAAAATAATGAAACATAAACCAGGATATTTTAAAAATCTTTTAAAAAAAGCACTTACAGAACAAAAATCTAAAGAAAAAAAAGATATAAAAAAGGCTAAATTAGGGGATAAACCTAAACCTAATGACTCTGTATCTCCTGTAGGTGGAAATCCTAATGATCCTTCAAACATGACTCTTTGGAATGAAATGGATCCTTGTAATAAACCCCCTTTTGCTAATCAATGTTATTGTACTTTTGGTTTTAATCCTAGTACACCCGGACCTCCTTATTACATGGAAGATATGTGGATTACTACATGGGATTCAGTAGAAGGTTTTATGACAAGTGACGCTGTTCCAAATCAAGAATATGTATGTGGTATTATTTGTTCTTATGGCCAAAACACTCCTGGAATAGACAGTGGAGAACTTATGGCTTATCTTAATCTTTATGGAGAGCCTTTTATTGAGGATGATGGAATGACAATTAATAATCCCGATGCATGTTGTCAATGTAGTGAAATGGTACCTGAAGGTTGTCCTCAAAATTGGTGGACCTACCCACCAAGTAGCCAAGAAGCTATGTGTGAAAATTGTTTAACTACGGGGGCTACAGCTTCTGAATATTGTGCTTGTTGTGATACACCTAGTTGTGATGATTTAGGGTCATATTCTCAATCCACATATGGGATTGATGAAGAAGGTTTTTGTTATAAATGCAACGCAGATACTTATTCAGATTTAGAATGTAATTGTTGTGAAGATTACACACCAGAACCTGGTGAGCCCGGAGGACCAGACATAGTAGAAGGATGTACAGATATAAATGCTGATAATTATCTTTATCAAGCTAACGTTGATGATGGTAGTTGTATATATCTAGAACCACCACCTGAAATTGATTATACCACTTACTGTGGAGAAGATTGGCCATTACCATTAGAGGATTTTGTGACTAGCATAGTAAATGATTTTTTGGAGTATGGTTCTTCCAACGATGAAAGTTGGGGTGTAGAAGAATACTGTTCATGGTGTGAAGAACAAGGAGATGAATTACCAGCTGGAGCTGATTTAGAAATGATTTGTCCTTGTTGCCCTTAAAATATAAAAAACTCCCATAAAAAATTTGGTTTATCAAAAAATGCTTTATACAATCGTGTAAAGTATAAAATTATTATATAAATATTAAATGAGATCAATATGGATTTAAGTAAAATTAAAAGTCGTTTAGACAGACTAAACAACCCAGGCAAGGGCAAAAGTAGCGATTTTAAAGCTAACTTTTGGAGAGCACCAGTAGGGGAAAAATCACAAATCAGATTAGTACCTTACAAACACAATAAGGATTTTCCTTTTAGTGAGTTATATTTCTATTTTGGCATTGGAAAGCCTCGTATGATTGCATTAACAAATTTCGAAGAATCAGACCCTATTATGGAATTTG
>VTLG01000500.1_pt1 | contig 87138 bp, 110 predicted proteins | sample 4694571 | NCBI WGS metagenome assembly VTLG01 (sample SAMN12604809, study PRJNA352737) | marine metagenome | biome: ENVO:00000447; feature: ENVO:00000209|ENVO:00000569|ENVO:01000036; material: ENVO:00002151; isolation source: viral sequences binned using virsorter ...
TCAAGACATTTCCTTTGGCAAAATGTTTCTCTGCCATTATTGGATTGCCTGCTTGTACGAAATTGTGGTCTATTTTCTGTCCAACCATAGTCAGGACTTGGTGGAATGCACCTGAATCACTTCCTGCGTTTACTATAGTGGTTTGCCCAGCGAATGCTGTATGAGACCATAACAACATCAATAGGGTAATAATATATCTTTTCATTTCAGTTCCTTTATTAATTAATAAGTTATAAGTATATCAAATTAGATATAAAATGGCAAGCTTATTTTCTGCCATACTATTATTTATGTCGTATAAATAGTAGTATAAATATTCTATAAAGGAGAATAAAGTGAGTGTGATAATTGATGGTAAAGAGTATGATGAAAAGACTTTTAGTCCAGAGTTGCAAAATTACATAGTGGTAAGACAGGAATTGCAGGTATCTAAAGTCCGACATGATATTGAATTAGAAAAAATAGAAATTTTAACAAAACATTATAACGAAAAAATAAAGAATTTAGTAGAAAAAGAAACTGGTAAGTAATGGCTGCTATTGCAAATTTAACTGTTGACCAAGGTGCAACATTCAATTCGGATGTTACGGTCAAAGATTCTAATGGAAATCCCTTTAATTTAACAGGCTATACGGCCTCGGCAAAGATGTCCAAGGGATTTGCCTCTACAAGAACACGAACAGCAATGACTTGTACTATATCTGGTGACGCAACAACTGGTGTAATTACACTAGCTTTGACTGCTGACCAGACAGGCAATTTAGAAGAAGGTAGATATGTTTACGATTTGGAGATTTTACAGACTTCTTCTAGTACAGTTACTAGGGTTATTGAAGGTATTATCTCCGTGAGCCCACAAGTTACTACTTAATTAAACTACTTTTCGTTATAAATATAGGTGTTATAAATAAAGGGAGAGAGAATGCCTAATATAACTGCCAAGATAAATGTAAATACAGCTTCGGGACCTCAACAAGTTTCTGTTGCGTTACCGTCTGCTCAGGCAGCTCAAAATAGTTCCCTTCAATTAAAATTATTAGGTGATGTTGACACGACAACTTTAGATGATGGTTCGCTATTACAATATAGAGCTAGTGATGGAAAGTTCGTAACAAAAACTGAAATTGTTACTACAACAGGAACACTAGTCTTTAATTGTGGAAATTTTTAAAGGATTTTAAATGGCAACAGTAATTCAGATAAAACGAAGTTCGGCTACAACAGCTCCAGCAACATTAAAACTTGGTGAATTAGCATACACATATGGTACAGGTACTCAAGGAAATCTAGGAGATAGATTTTTCATTGGTGAAGGTGGTGTTGATGGAAATGGTGACGCTAACAATATTACAGTTATAGGTGGACAATATTTTACAGACATGCTAGACCATGTCGCAGGAACATTAACAGCAAATTCAGCGTTAACAGCCGATACAAATAAATCAATTGATGAAATCATTATAGGCAATCATAATACTACAGGTGGTACAGTAAAATTAAATGAAGGAACAAGTAACGGCTCAAGTTTCATAGGTTTAAAAGCACCTAACTCATTAGCGGGCACAACAACATTTACATTACCAGGCGCTGATGGAACAGCAGGACAATTTTTAAAAACAGATTCTAATGGTAATTTAAGTTTTGGAACCGTTAATCAATATATTGATTTAGCAGGTGACACAGGAACAGATACTTACAATACTGCTGAAACATTAACATTTGCTGGTGGCGCAGGTATGTCAACAGTAGTTACAGATAATAATGTTGCTATAAATGCAACGGCATTAACAAATGCTAACCTAGACGGTTCTGCCGGAATTACAAATGCTAATTTAGCAAATCCAACAACTACAATCGGTTCATCTACACTAACTTTAGGTGCAGCTACAACTGACATTGCAGGTTTAACTTCAATTGTTGTTGACGATATTACATTAAATGGTACAACAGTTTCAACAACTACTGGTAATAAAGATATTGACTTGGCACCACACGGCACAGGTACAGTAAAAGTTCCTAGTGGTTATGAAGATAGAGGTGGTTTTACAGATGAGTCACTTGCGAACAAAGCTTATGTTGACCAAGTTGCTCAAGGTTTGGATACTAAACCATCTTGTAAATATGGAACAACTGCTAATTTAGCAGCGACATATTCAAATGGAACAGCAGGTGTTGGTGCGACATTAACAGCAAGTTCAAATGGTGCATTATCAGTTGACGGAGCGACACCAAGTGTTGCTGATAGAATTTTAGTTAAAGACCAAACAGCGGCCGCTCAAAACGGTATCTATGTTGTAACTACAGTTGGTAATGGTTCAACTGCTTTTGTATTAACAAGAGCAACTCCAGAAGACCAACCTGCCGAATTAACAGGTGGTGCTTTCGTATTCGTAGAATCAGGTACAGCTAATGGTGATAATGGTTATGTGTTTACTCATACAGGTGCTCCAACATTTGGAACAACTGCTTTAGATGTATCACAATTTTCTGGCGCAGGTCAAATTACAGCAGGTGCAGCTTTATCAAAATCCGGTAATCAAATGGATGTTGAAGTAGATAATGCTTCTATTGAGGTTGCTTCAGACGCTGTAAGAGTTAAAGCATTAGGTGTTCAAAATTCAATGATAGCTAATGCCACAATTACTGGCGCTAAGATGGCTGACCCCGTTTATTTTACAGACGAAAGTTCAACACAAGGTTCAGTTGCAATAGGTGGTACTTTAGAATTTTTAGCAGGCGAAGGACTTAATACTACAGCAAATGGTAATAAGTTAACTATCGCAGGAGAGTTAGCAAGTACATCAAATATTGGTGTGGCTTCGTTTAGCTCAGATAATTTTACGGTTGCTTCAGGTGATGTGACTGTTACAACGGTTGATGGAGGAACTTTTTAATGACATTTTTTAAGAAACTTGAAAGTGATTTAAAGAAACTTACAAATTGGTTGACTGGTGGAATTGAACAGTCTATTAAACCAAAAAAGAAAGTTGATTTAAAAAATTTAGAAAAGAAAACAAAAAAAGAATTAGAACAAGTAGGTCGTAAAATGGGTATTGAATTAGATAGACGACTTACTAAAGACAAACTTATTAAACAGATTAAAAAAGCAAGTAAGTAATGGCAACAGTTTTTAAACCAAAAAGAAGTGAAGTAGCACTATCTATACCAGCAGCTGGTTCTTTAGCTGTCGGTGAGTTAGCAATGAATATTACCGATGGAAAATTTTATACTAAAACAACCGGCGGAACAGTTAAAGAAGTTGGTGGTGCAGGTGCTGTAACTTTACAGAATGTTACAACATCTGGTGCAATAACAGACCAAGATATAACTTTAAATGGTGCTAATTTAATATTTGAAGGTTATTTAGCTAATGCATATGAAACTACTTTAACAGTTGCTGAACCAACTGCTGATAGAACAGTTAAACTACCAGACGCTTCAGGTAATCTTGCTTTAGATGGTGACGCTTTGGCATATGGAATAGTGTTCGGAGGATAATAAGTGGCAAGTACATTTAAAAATGCAGGTCTTGATGTTGGTGTTTTAGATAACGCAACAGGAGATATGTACACAGCTGGTGGCTCTGTTACTGCTGTTATACATGCATTATATATTTCAAATAAAAGTGCTACAAATGAAGCTAAGGTAAATGTATTAGTAACAGTAGATGGTGGTACCACTTTTAGACATGTGGGAAGAAGTTTAAGTGTAGCTGCAAACAATACACTTGTTTTAGATAAACCAATAAATTTAGAAAACAATGATAAGTTAAGAGTTTATGCAGACCCGAGTCCAGATAGTTCGTCTGTAGATGTAGAAGCATATGCTAGTATATTGGAGATTTCATAATGGGATTATTAATACCTAGTACAACTACCTCAACAAAATTAAAGAAGTTTAATGGTATAAGACGGACTAGAGATGGATTATTATATATTACTACTATAGATAGAGAAACAGAGGGTGTTGAGTATACCGTTTCAAAATATTGGGAAGATGGTAAGACTCAAATTGTAGCTAATGCAGGTGCAGACGCTACACCTTATGTAGAAGAAAGATTAGAAAAATTTAATTCTCAACTATTTGTTGGTGATGGTTCTACAAAAGCTTTCACATTAAATGCAGATATGAGTACCTTTGCAGATAGATTGGCCGTATATGTTGATGGTGTTTTAAAGGTTGCTTATACAGATTATACTGTATCTGGAACAACATTGACTTTTGTTGGAACTCCTGGAAGCACCAAAAGTATAGAGGTGGCTCAAGTAAATAAAAGATATTTTAATAATAATTCGGATGTTTTTCAGCAATTTACTTATGGAACAGACGCTAATTACCTTATAAATAGTGGTGGGTATTTGGTTAAAAGAGAAAATAAAACGGTGTCGGGTTTACAATCAGGTAGTGATTATGACAGTTATAGCGAAAGTGGACAAGTAAATTCAACAACTTATCAGAGCGCAGTATAGGGATTATAAATGGCAGATTTTAAACTAGGTAGAGTTAAATTTAAATGGAGAGGTGATTGGGCTGTAACGACAGCTTATGTACTTGATGATATTGTTAAGTATGGTGGTAATGCTTATGTGTGTATTCAAAATCATACATCACCCAACAATCAAAATCTATTTTACACAACTCCAGGAACATATACAGATTATTGGCAAATACACCAAGAGGCAATTTATTTTAAGGGCGCATATGCCAATTCTACTTGGTATAAAATAAACGACCTAGTATCTTATGGCGGTAAACAATACCGTTGTACAACAGCTCACACATCAGCAAGTCTAGTTTTAGACCAATCCAAATTTGAACAATTTAGTGATGGTATTATTTTTAGAGGTGATTACGCTTCTAGTACACAATACCGTTTAAATGACCTGGTCAAGTATGGTGGTAGAACATATAGAGTTACAACTGAACACTCATCAGCTGCTGGCGGTGACGCCAATATAGTTTTAGGAAACTTTACACTTTATAGTGAAGGCTTAGCATTCAGAGGTGATTATGCAGTAAGCACATATTACAGATTAGATGATGTTGTTAAGTGGGGTGCATATCAATATAAATGTACTACTGCTCACACTTCAGGTGGTGCTTTATCAGATTTCGCAGAAGGTAATTTTGCAGTTTATTCAGAAGGTTTACAATTTGAAGATAGTTATAACGCAAGTACACTTTACCAAAAAGGTGATGTAGTAACTTACGGTGGGTATTCTTATGTATGGATTAATAATAACGAAGGTTCAGGACAAACTCCTGCCGATAATTCTTATTGGGATGTAATTACAACAGGTTTCAAAGCATTAGGAACATATGTTCACGGAACGGTATACAAAACTGGTGATACTATTAAATACGGTGGTAATAGTTATGTATGTACAGCAAATAATACAAATGAATATCCTGCCGTAGCAAATGGTGGAGTTAATTCAACTTATTGGCAAATAGTAGTAGAAGGATTTTTCTATCGTGGCGCTTATGACGCTGCTACAGTTTATAATGTTGGTGATGTAAGTAGATACCTTTCTACTAGTTATGTTTCATTAAAAGATAGACATTCAAATACTACTCCAGGTTCAGACGCAACAACTTGGCAGGTGGTAGCTCAAGGTGATTCTGGTTCGGTATTAAGCACTAGAGGTGACTTGATTGTTCAAGACGCTGCTGGCGCTGCTAGATTACCAATGGGACTTCCAGGTGCTTTCTTAACAAATGACGGTGACGACCTTAAATGGAGTGAGATAACAGGTAAAAATGTTATATGGGTTTCTCCACAAGGAGATGACTCATATCAAGGTACAGAAGCTTTACCTATGAAGACCCTTGCTAAAGGTCTTGAAGTTGCCAAAACAAATTCAATTACAGAAATAGACATAACAGGAATAGCGCCTGTTGGTGGTACTGGTGGTACTCCATCGGTATATGATGATGTTGTCGGTGTTGCTTCAAAGGAAATGACCGTTGCAACCGTACCAAGTTCTACTACCTTTACAGTTGCATTAGGAACATCAACTTATGCTCATACATATGTTAATGGCGGTGTAGTTACAAAAGCAGATGGTACTGATTTAGATGTAACAAATGGTGTTTATGTTCATGGTACAGGTGTTATAACAATCACAACAGCAACACACGGATTATCAGTAGGTAATAAAGTAAGAGTAAAAGGTTTAAATTATACTTGTGCTAAAGGTAAAAAAACTTATCCAGCAGTTGGTTACATTTCATATTACAGAGTTACAACAGACGGTTCATCTATTCCAACAATTGAAATTAATGATGGTGGTAGTGGTTATAATATAGGTGATAAGGTTACAGTTAAAGGTACTGATTTAGGTGGTGCTTCTGATTTAACCTTTACAGTTAAAAGTGTTGCAGGAGATATAATTAGACTTAAAACTGGTACCTTTGAAGAACAATTACCATTAAGAGTAAAACCAAATGTTTCAATAGTTGGTGAATCTTTAAGAAATACAAGAGTAAAACCAGCTAGTGGTACAGGTACTCAAATTAAAACAGTAGAGATAGTAACTAATGTATCCGGCGCTGCTAACGCAACATACAAATATGTTCATCAAGACAATACAGCAAGACCAACTTCTTATGCAGTTGCAAGTGTACCAAGTTCTACTACAGTTACAATTAATGCTGGTACTTCATTATTTGCTCACACATATGTTGATGGCGGCACACTTGTAAAACCAGATGGTGTTACAGAATTAGCAATAACAAATGCTGTATATAATAATACAACAGGTATAATAACACTTACAACAGCAACACATGGATTATCGGTAAGTGATAATATTAAAGTATATGGTATAAACTATCTTTGTGACCAAGGTTCTAAAACTTATCCAAAATCACCAGGACAAGGTTCGGTATGGACAGTTATTGTAGAGGGTGGTGTTGCAACAGGAGTATTAACTTATCACGGCGGTTCAGATTATGCAGTTGGTGATAGAATTACATTAAAAGCAGCTGATGTTGGTAACGGTGGTGATTTAGTATTAAGGGTTAAATCAGTAGAAGATAATAATGCTTCTAACTTCTTCTTATGTAATGACGCTAATAATATAAGAAACATGACCTTTACAAATCTTACAGGCACTAAAAGGTCTGGAGGATTATATAAGGTAACAGTAGTTGACGCTGATACATTTACGATTGCATTAGGAACATCTGCTTATGCTCACACTTATGTTAGTGGCGGTTCAGTTATAAAAGTAGGTGTTGAAGGAACAGTACATTTAGTTTCTAGTGCTACTTATGTTCATGGTACAGGTGTATTAACAATCAATACGGCTACTAATCATGGTTTAAGTACAAATGATTATGCTACCGTAGGAAAAATGAAATTCACTTGTGATTTAGGTGAGAAAGTATATCCAGAAACTGGTCCTTATGAAGCTGCTATTATGTCACTAGACCCTAGTGGTAATATAGCACTTACTTCACCTTATATTCAAAACTGTACATCAATAAATGCTGGGGCTTGTGGATTACAAATTGACGGTAATCTTCACGGTCCACATCCAACAAGTTATAAATCAATGTTGGGTAATGACTTTACTCAAATTAACTCCGATGGTATTGGTGTCCATGTAATAGGTGCTGGCCGTGCTGAAACAGTTTCAGTATTCTGTTATTATTGTGCTAAGGCCAATTATGCAGAATCAGGCGGATTTATTCGTGCTTTAAACTGTTCACATGCATACGGAGAAAAAGGTGTAGTTTCTTCAGGTACAGACTCCGGTGAAACTCCAGTAAACATTAAAACTCGTGGTTTGATGTTGAAATATGACCAAACTGCTTTTGGTGGAGGTGCAACAGAATCAGATATTGATAATTCAATAACAGTTCAAGGTTCTGGTACTGCTACTATTACAGGTGCTGGCGGTGCTACTGCTGTAATTTTTAGAACAAATATTTCCTTAAATTATTTACACATAGATACTATTGTTGGTAATTTCGTACAAGGAGAAACTTGTACAATTACAAAAGAAGATTCATCAACATTTACTGTTGATTTGGATGGTTCTTTCGGTGATAGTACAGCTGCTCAACAAGGACAAGAAGGTCCTTTGATTGCTGTTAAAGCAGGTACAACTCCTTTAAATACTAGTGGTGTAATAAAAGTTGCAAGTAATCTTAAATTTACTGGTGATAGTACATACTACAGAGTTGGATTGGTATCCGAAGAAAACACAACAGCTCAAACAGCTACAGTAAGATTAACAGCAAGTATTGGTACAAGTAAAAAGAAAGTAGCGGATACAGTAATTCTTGGAACTGTAAAATTTTCAAACATTCGTTTAACAGGTCACGACTTCTTGAGCATTGGTACTGGCGATTTTACAACTACAAATTATCCAGGAACACCTACACAACCTGCCGACCAAACAGACGAAGTTACAGAAGAAAACGGCGGAAGAGTTTATTGGGTATCAACTGACCAAACTGGTGACTTTAGAGTTGGTGATTTATTTAAAATTGAACAGGCAACTGGTACTGCTACTCTTAATGCAGACGCATTTGACCTTTCAGGTCTAAATGAATTACAACTTGGTTCTATTGGTGCAGAATTAGGTGCTACGATTAATGAATTTAGTACAGACGCAACTATGAGTGGTAATTCAAATACTGCTATACCAACTGAAAATGCAATAGTGGGTTATGTGCAAAGAGACCAAATGGGTACAGGACATTTAGTTCCACCAACTGGTACAACTGCTCAAAGACCTACAGGCGGAGATTTAAAAACAGGTGGTATTAGATATAACTCATCTCTAGTAACTTGGGAAGGTTATAACGGAACACAATGGACAGGTTTAGGTGGTGGTAATCCGTGGGCTTCAATGTCATCAAGTGCTACGGTAGCTGCTAATGATAGATATTTTGTAGATACTTCATCAGCTGCAATCACAGCAACATTACCTGCTGCTCCACAAGTTGGAGACCAGGTTTCATTTGTTGACTTAGCAGGAACATTTGATACAAATAATTTAACAATAGGCAGAAACTCATTAAAAATAATGGGTGCAGCTGCTGATTTGGTGGTTTCAACAGAAGACGCAGGTATACAACTTGTTTATACTGGCACAGCACAAGGATGGAAATTAACTCAAAACTTCTAATAGAGAATACGAGTAAGGGATAAATAGTAATATGGCAGATTTAAGAGATTTTACAGGAAAAAACAGACGGTTTAGAGGAACTACTGGAATTGCTTTGCCTACAGGAACGGCTGCTCAAAGAGTTGACCAATCTGCTAGGTTTAGATTCAATAGTGATACTAACCTTATGGAGTATTACACAGGTACCGTTTGGAAATCAGTTGACGCTCCACCTACAGTAACAGGTTTTAAAGTTAATACTGGTGGTGGTTTTGGTGCTACATTAAGTACCTATGCTGTTAATTCTTCTACCGGCGGTAACATTACTATTAGAGTTGTAGGTTCTTTGTTTGATACATCACCTGTGCCTACAGTAAGATTTGTTCCTTCTTCAGGTGCTACAATTACACCTTCATCAACAACTTCTGTCAATGCAAATAATGTGGATGTTGTAACAACTTTTGCAAGTTTCGTTGACGCAAACGAACCTTACACAATTGAAGTAACAAATGCTTCAAACTTATCTGCTAAATTTGCAGATTGCATTACTGCTGATACTCCAGTTGCATTTAATAATGCTGCTGATACTACTGCTGGAATTTACGAAGGTGGTAGAGGTTCAGTAAGTATAACAGATTTTCAAGCTACAGACGCTGACGGCGATACTATAACATATTCTCTTTCTGTTGGTACTTTACCATCAGGTTTATCAATTAGCTCAAGTACCGGTACTGTAACAGGTTCAACTTCTGCTGTTGGTTCAAACACAACTACAACATTTACTGTAGCAGCTGCTACAACAGATTTTACAGCTACAAGACAATTTAAAATTACTCAATATGCTCCACAAAGAACAACATATAATTCGCCTGGTACATTCAATGCTCCAGGTTCTGTTACAGCTGTCAATGTACTAGTTTGTGCAGGTGGCGGTGGCGCAGGTTCACAACACGCAGGTGGCGGTGGTGCAGGCGGATTAATTTTCAGACCAGGATTTCCAATATCAGGAGCTCAACCAGTTGGAATTGGTGGCGGTGGTCCAGGTGGACCTAGAGGTCATCAACCACCTCCAGGTTCAGATTCAAATTTTGGTTCACTAACTGCTAAAGGTGGCGGTGGCGGAGGCCACGGTTGGCCTTCAAGACAAGCAGGAAAACCAGGCGGCTCAGGTGGAGGTGCAACTGCTGGTGGTGGCGGAAGTGCAAATCAACCAGGTCAAGGTGGTGATTCAGGAAATTATGGACACGGACACGGCGGAGGAAACTCTAACGGTCCAGGTTCCGGTGGTGGCGGCGGTGCTGGAGGCGGCGGCGGTACATCAAACGGTCCTCAAGGACAACCAGGAGGCTCAGGTAGAGCATATTCAGTTTCAGGCAGTTCAGTCACTTATTCAGGTGGCGGAGGCGGTGGTTCTCACGGTGGCGGTCCAGGTTCAGGCGGACCAGGTGGTGGTGGCCGAGGTGGAAATCATCCAGGACAACCAGGCGCAGCTGGCACAAATGGCCTAGGCGGCGGCGGAGGCGGCGGCGGTTTTGATGGCGGCCAAGGTGGCGCAGGCGGACACGGAGTAGTTGTTGTTGAATATTAAATAATATTTTTGAAGGTATATTATGGCAATTGAATTAAAAGATAAAGACCAAACAATCCAAATCGTTAAATCCAAAACAAAAGCTTTAGTAGATTTTGAACATCTAACAGATTCAATTAAAGATACAGCTGAATTTGTTATTGATGAATATACTGCTTTAGCTAAAACAGGTATGTCACCTGATTTTATTAAAGATAAACTAGAAGCTGACTTTAAACTACAAGAAGAAAAAAGTTTAAAGATTGAAGAGTCATTACTTCATCAAATGTTAATAGATAATGATTGGAAAATGAAACTTGGTGTAACTCAACAAGGTTATACAAAGACTTCAATTAATGGTGAAATTACAAAAATTCCTCATATATCTATAACTGCTGATTTAGATACTTTAGATGAATGGATATCACAAATCCTAGAGAAAGCGCAATCGTTTAAGTTACCTAAATAATATAGTATATAATGGAAGGAGTTTGTGTATGCAATCAGAAAATATTTATTGGTATTTTCAAAATGCTATTAGTAAAGAAAATTGCAATAAGATTATAGAATTAGGTGAAAAGAAAATAAAAGAAAACCTGGCCGAAGGTACTAACACATCTGGTACTACATTTGGCGACACTCACAAAAAACCTGGATTAGAAAACTCCTTATCACACGAAACCTTACAAGAGTATTCTGCTAAAACAGGCAAACACCCCGAAGAAATTGCTAAAACTACTTACATCCGAGATAGTGAAATAGGTTGGTTATCAGACCAATGGTTGTATGACTTGATATTACCATATGTAGAAGCGGCAAATAAAAAAGCTGGTTGGAATTATGAATATGATAATTCCGAGAATTTTCAATTTACAACCTATCAAAAAGGTGGGTTTTATAATTGGCATAATGATGGTGGTAGTTGTCATTATAGTGTATTTAAAAAATACATTCCAGGAATTTCTCCTATCAATCCCGAAACAGGAGAAATGTACCAAAATTATACCAATTTTTTGCCTTGGGTTGGCCAAGTTCGTAAGTTAAGTGTGACAATAAATTTAAATGCACCAGGTGATTATGAAGGTGGTAATTTAGAATTTGACCACGGTCCTCATTCAAGTCAAGAGAGATATAAAGAATTAACAGAAATAAAACCTCAAGGTTCATTGGTGGTATTTCCTTCATATGTTTATCATAGAGTTTTACCTGTAACTAAAGGTAAGAGAAAATCATTAGTTTTGTGGTGTATAGGAAGGCCTTTTAAATGATAAATCCAGCAATTAATTTTAAGGAAGAAAAATATATAGTAATAGAAAATTTTATTACACCCGATTTTGCAAATTTTTTATATGAGTATGTAAAAATGAGTGCTCAATTATCAGCTAGTTGTGTTGAAAAATATGGTTATAAAGTTTTTAATAATCAACCAAATCTTTTAGGTCTTTGGAGTGACCCACAAGCAGATGGTTGTTATTCAAAATATGGTGACCCAGCATTTGATACTCTTTTAAAAATTAAAACTCCGGTGTTGGCAAAAATATTGGGGTTAAAACTTTTACCTACTTATTCTTATCATAGACTATATACAAAAGGTGCTGAATTATTAAAGCATACAGATAGGCCTAGTTGTCAAATATCTAGTACAATGACTTTAGGTTATAATTCTGATTATAATTGGCCAATGTGTGTAGGTGATAAAAAGATTGAATTAAAACCTGGTGATTGTATAATTTATAGGGGTTGTGAAGTAGAACATTGGAGAGAAAAATTTACTGGTACAAATCACGCTCAAGTTTTTTTTCATTGGAATGAAGATGATGGAAAGGGTGAAAAATATGACGGTAGAGAACATTTAGGATTGCCTAATGGATAGATTGAAAAATGAAAACTATTTTGTAGAGGATAATTTAATTGGTAAAGAAATTCAGGACAAGATAGAAAAACTATTGCTTGATGAAAATTTTCCGTGGTTTTTTAATCCTGTGACGGTAGCGAAACCTGACAGGTTTATAAAATCTAAAGAACATAATTCTTATGATAAGGAATTTTTTACTCATATGTTTGTAAAAGATGGTGAAATAAATTCAAGTTATAATGTAAGAGAATTAATGTCCATTTTTCCTTCAAAAGACCGACTTTATAGAGTAAAAGCTAATTTGATGTTGCAAGATAAAGGTGGCGACCCTAACAAATATAGCCCTCCTCATATTGATTTGCTGGATATATTACCATCAAAATCATATTATGTAGTTTTGTATTATGTTATTGATAGTGATAGCGATACTTTTATATTTGATGAAAATGAAAGTATAGTTGACAGAATTAAACCTAAAAGGGGAAGATTATTATTTATGAGAGGTGATGTTTTACATGCTGGAGCACATCCTGTAAAGTTTGATAAAAGATTAGTTATTAATATGGACATACAATATGGTTAAGAGAATTGTTATTATTGGTGGTGGTACAGCAGGTTGGTTGACAACATTAAATTTTTTAAGACATACTGATAATCCTGAAATAATTAATATATCTTCGGATGAATTGCCTATAATTGGTGTAGGTGAAAGCACAACAGGTTTAACGAATGATATTATTAAATCAAAAAGAAATATTGAAATAGATGAATTAGATTTTTTAAAAAATACAAACTCCACATATAAACTTGGCATATGGCATAAAGATTGGCATACAATCGGTGAATCTTTTATTAGTCCTTTAGGTGATGAATTTTTAAATGATTCAGGACATCCAACAAGTGATTACGATTACTATAGAATTTATCATGTTGCAAAAAATAATATGAAGTATAATCAAACACAAGCTAGGTTTATAGAAAATAATAAACTTCAATTTTTAAATATTTCTGAAGATGATTACTATAAACCTGTATTTAATAATCAAAATGGTAAAGTAGATTTTTCTTTTCATCATGTGGCTTATCATGTAGATACATTTAAGGTAGGTAAGTATATAAAAGATAAAGTAATAAATCACGATAGAGTTAAATATTTTGATGACATAGTTACAAGTGTTGAAAAAGATGAACATGGATATGTAAAAAAGCTTTTACTAAAATCTGGACAAATTGTTGAAGGAGATTTGTTTGTTGATTGTACAGGTTTCTTTAGATTGTTAATTGATGATGAAAATAAGTTTATTGATTACTCAAATAATTTGTTAACTAATAGAGCAATATCTTTTATAACAAAAGACACCGACATTAAAAATTGTACTACTGCTACAGCAAGAAAATATGGATGGGAGTGGACAATACCTTTACAACATAGAAATGGTAGAGGATATGTTTTTAATGATAATATGATTTCAGTAGATGAAGCTGTTGAAGAGTTATGTAAAATTTATGGTGAAATAGAGGTGCAAAAAGATATTAGTTTTAAACCTGGTAGAATTACCAAAGCATGGGATAAAAATGTAATATCAACTGGACTATCTACTGGTTTTGTTGAACCTTTAGAGGCAACCACTATTCATATGACATTATTGCAAATAAATTTATTTTTAGAACAATATTATACAGAGCATTTAGATTTTAAAAATGATAGTCAACACAAAAATTATAATAGAGCCATTGGTGATACTTGGGACGATATTAGAGATTTTATAAATTTACATTATACAAATACAAGACAAGATACAGAGTTTTGGAAAGAATCTTCTAAAGAAGAAAGACGGTCTAATAGATTAAATGATTTACTAGAAACTTGGAAATCAAGAATGCCTAGATTAGCTGATTATAGTAGTAGTAATTATTTAAACTTTTATAAACTAGGTAATACTTTATGGTACCAGATTTTAATTGGTATGAAGATATTAAATCCTAGTGTGGCAGAGAAAGAATTGAAAGCATTTAAATTATGGGAGGTTGCTGAAAGAGATTATTTTAATAGGCAACAGTTTAATAACCATGTGATAGAATTGGGTGTTGATACTCAACACTTCTATGAAACACAACTAAATAGTCTAAAGGACTACAGGAGAGTACAATTATGAGATATTTAATTACAATACTATTATTGACTATGGGCTTGGTGTTTCCTACACAAGCGGATGAATTGACTAACGCAGACTTACTTAAAAGGATTGAAGCATTAGAATCCAGTAAGGGCAATATTCCTTCGGGATTTTTTGTCAACGGTAATATTGAAGCCTATTATGATGATAAGACTTATGATGATAGTTGGGATTCAAGGTCAGAATTTACAGTAGGAATTGAAAAAACTTTAAAGAATGATTTTTGGATAGGAGGTTCTTCTAAATTGGATTCTCATTATTCATTAGATACAAGTCTAAACAATACCCTTGTTGAGAAACAAATCGGTTTTGGTAATGATACTTGTAGAATATTCCTAGGAGAAACAGACGCTCAAAGATTAGGTTTTGCAAAGACACCTAAAATATCAGCGCCTATTATTATTACACAATCTAATCACAGGATTGACCACAACGAAAAGACGGTCATTGCTTGTGGTGGTTATCAATGGGACAATCAATTCAAATTTGATTCACATAGACTCAAAAGAGATAAACCTTTTGGTGTTAATGTTGGTTATGATAGAAAACAAGATACGACTTATTTAACAGGAACTTATTCTTTTGGAATAGCTGAAGTATCTTATATGAGAATTGATTCACCAAGTACGGCCCCTGGTTATTCAGTTGATAAATCACAGGAAGGTTATGCAATTGGTGGTTCGTTACATAGATTTGGTGTACCATTAGTTTGGGGTGCTGAAATGTGGGACGATAAAGATACCGGTCTTGCAAAAGATAACAGGTATGATTTTGGCGGACTTTATTCGTTGAGTGATAACTTATATGTTACTGCTCATAGAACACTTAATGATGACCTAGGTTATGATGGCAATTATTATGGTGTAGTATATAATGTTTACACCGATACAGATGTTCGTAAAAGAGCAGACCAAAGAGATGGATTAGAATTTGGACTTTATCTACACGATAAGGAACAAACTAGCGTCTATACAGGTGCTCACACGGATTATGGGAACCAAATTATTGGTTCAATAAGGTGGAAGTTTTAATAGAGGAGTGAATGTAGTGCTTGATATAAAAGATTTAACTTATGATAAACATAGAAATGCTGAAAGACAGGCATTTGTGAAGATATTGATGTCTGGTGAAATTGATGAACAATTATATGCTACATACCTATATAATCAATTACAATGTTATTCTGTACTAGAGAAGTATGGTATAGAGAATTCATTGTTTAATCAAACACCAGGATTACAAAGAGCAGAGGCGTTGCTTTACGACTATAAATCATTGTGGAAAGGTGACACTCTGCCCATTGTAACTGAAAGTACAAAAGATTATATTAAACATATTGAATCTATACAAAATGACGCAGAAAAATTATATGCTCATATCTATGTTAGACATTTAGGAGATTTGTCTGGTGGTCAAATGATTATGAGAAAGACGCCAGGTCCTAATAGATATTATAAGTTTAGAGATAAACAAGTAAAGGAATATAAGTTAATAGTTAGAGAGGTTATTAATAACTATCTAAATTTATATCAGGTTAATATATTAGCAGAAGCAAACTTTTGTTTTGATACTGCTACAAGATTATTTGGAGAAATGTATGATTTGGGAAAGACTGATTAAGTGGCAAGATGAAACCATTGAATTATTAAATAAAGAACTGGTTGAATATGATGAACCAGGTATGGAAAAATTTAATAATCCTGAATATGGCTGGGTCAATAGAACTTGGAAAAACCAATGGATTAGACGAGCTCATGTAGATGTAGTGGATGTCAGAGATACAAAGGGTTTGTGGATGTGCCATGTTTGTTTATTTCCAGAATTAACAAATGGTGGTCCCATTTATGGATTTGATGTGATTGCAGGAAAGAACAAGGTTACAGGTGCTTTCCACGATTTTAGTCCTTTACTATTAAAAGAACACCCATTAACACAATACTTTATAGAAGAAAATAAATGGTTTAAACCATCAAAGATAAGAGATTTGCCTGAATGGGCAACTAAAATTTTTAGTAAAGGTATGATAGCAGCTGCTAATATTAGAACTGAAAAAGAATTAGACCAAATATGTACCTTGGCTGTATCAAATTTAGCAAGTTATATTGATAGGATAAGAAACCACGAAGGTGAAGCAGAGAAAGAAGATGTAATTAAAGCACAGAATTACTACTCTGAACACCAACAACAAAATCCCCACACACCTAGAGTAATGAAATCCCTTGGATTGCCTGAAGATGATATAACTATGTTTTGTACGGATAATCTCTTCCCGAAGATATAATATTCCTTATAAATATACCGAAAGGGTATAAAATATGGCAAATCCAGCTACTAGAGAAAATTTAAAACAGTATGCTTTAAGAGCGTTAGGCAAGCCTGTCATTGAGGTAAATGCTGATGATGACCAGCTAGAAGATAGACTGGATGAAGCATTGCAATACTTTGCTCAATACCATTATGACGGTATCAAAAGAACATTTTTAAAGTATCAATATACGCAAGCAGACAAAGATAGAATGACTGCTGATTCAACTGAATCGGTAACAAAAAATTCTGTAACTACTGATTGGAAAGAAGGAAACAATTTTATAGTTGTTCCTGAACATGTAATATCAGTAATTAATATTTTTCCATTTTCTAATAAAAGTAATATGAATATGTTTGATGTTAGGTATCAGTTAAGATTAAATGACCTATATGATTTTTCATCAACATCTATTATTAACTATGATATAGTTTTAAGACACCTTGACTTTTTGGACCATATATTAGTAGGTGAAAAACCTATGAGATTTAATCAACACGATAATAGATTATGGATTGATATGGATTGGAAAAATGATTTAAATGTTGGCGAATATTTGGTTATTGAGTGTTATAGAAAATTGGATCCAGAATCATTTACGGATGTATATAACGATATTTTTTTAAAGAGGTATGTAACAGCATTATTTAAAAAACAATGGGGTGCTAATTTATCTAAATTTGACGGTGTTGCAATGATTGGTGGTGTCACACTTAACGGCAGAGAATTGTATTCACAATCATTAAGTGATATTGAAAAATTAGAACAGGAAATAAGAAGCTCATATGAATTAAATCCTGCAATGATGATAGGATAGTTTGATGGCAGTTAATCACTATTTTCAAGCCGGCCGAGGCATTGGTAACGCAGCTGAAAAAAGACTACACGAAGATGTTATAATAGAAAGTCTAAAAATTTTTGGACAGGATATCTATTATCTTCCTCGTACACTAGTCAATAGAGATTTAGTAATGGGAGAGGACACCTCTTCCAGATTTGATGATTCATATTTACTTGAAATGTATTTTGAAACTAATCAAGGCTTTGCAGGTGAAAATGAAATCATTAATAAATTCGGTTTAGAAATTAGAGATGATACAACTTTAATAGTATCAAAAAGAAGATTTGAGGAACATGTTGCTAATAAAGCAACACTTACAGCTACAGGTAGACCAAATGAAGGTGATATATTATATGTACCTTTATTAAAAGGTTTTTTTGAAATTCAATTTGTAGAAGACCAGGAACCATTCTATCAGTTAGGTAACTTACCTGTTTACAAACTTAAAGTAACTCGTTGGGAATATGCAAGTGAGAAACTTGATACTGGCAATCAGCTGATTGACCAAGCAGAAGACAAATATACTTTAGACCAATTAGCATATAAGGTTACTTTAGAATATGGACAAGAAGTGTTGACAGGTGCAGGTTCAATACAATTAGAAGATTACCACGATTATTCAACTGGCCAACCAGCATTTTTAATGAATGAGGATTATGTGGAATCAAATATACAGACACAATCTCCTTATGCAGGTAATTTAGATTTAAATACAGAAGCGGGTTATGATACTGCTACATTAACAGATGATATACTTGACTTTACTGAAAGAAATCCATTTGGGGAGGTTGACGAATAATGTTTGGTACACATTTTTATAACGAAGGTATTAGAAGACTTACAATTGGATTTGGTCAATTGTTCAATAATATTATTGTACAAACAAAATCAAGCTCAGGTGCAATTGATAAAAGAATGAGAATACCTTTAGCATATGCCCCAAAAGAAAAATTTTTAGTTAGATTGGACCAACAGGCAGACTTACAACAAGATAGAGAGTTTGCTGTTACATTGCCTAGATTGGGTTTTGAATTAACTGGATTAACATATGACCCTACAAGAAAAATGAATAAGATGAATAAGTATAAGGTAGTAAAGACAAATGACCCAGCAAAAAAGATTTTAAATTTTAATTATACTCCAGTACCTTATAATGTAAATTATAGTTTATATTCTTTTACAGCAACTGCTGAAAATGGTTTACAAATTATAGAGCAAATTTTACCATACTTTCAACCTGAATATACGGTAACTGTTAATATGATTCCTGATTTAGATATTAAAAGGGATGTTCCTATTATTTTAAATGATATTAATTATGAAGATAGTTATACTGGAGATTTTACAAGAAGAAGAGCGGTAATATATACTTTAAGCTTTACAGCTAAAACTTACTTATACGGACCAATGACTAATCAAAGTGTTATTAAAGAAGTGCAATCTGACTTGGGGGCTGATACAGATTCACCTTTAGTAAGAGAAGAAAGAATTGTAATTACACCTAATCCTACAACAGCTGACGCTGATGATGATTTTGGTTTTACAACTACAATAACTTTTTATGATGATAGTAAGAGATATAATCCATCAACGGATACTGATACATAATGGAGTAATAGATGTATGATAATAAATTATGGGTCTTTGAGAATATAATAAACCTAGACTTACAAGAGAAGATAAAAAACACTCTTTTAGATAATGATTTTCCCTGGTATTTTATTAAGGATATAACGGATGCTAATAGGGAAAATTCAAAACAATTGAGACCAGGATTTCAACACCTCTTTTGGAGGAATTTCCAGCAAACTAGTGAAAATTGCCACTTGGTAAAACCTATATTAGATAATGCATGTGATAAAATAGGATTTGATTATTCTAGGGTTATGATGGGAAGAGCTTTCTTACAAGTACCATTAAATTTACCAGAAGACGAAACTCGGCATGATACGGCGCATATTGATAGTAAAAAAAGACATTTAGTTGTTTTATATTCTGCTATTGATAGTGATGGTGATACTGTTGTGTTTAATGAAAAAACAGTTCCAGAGAATAAAAGAATGACTGTCCAAAAAAAGATAACCCCCAAACAAGGTAATGCTATTGTATTTGATGGAAGTTATTGGCATACTGCCGAACAACCTAAATATAATAATAGATTAATGATTAACTTTAATTTGATTTAGGAAAATTTATGAGTAAATTAGAAGAAAATGTAAATGCTATTTTGGGTATAGAAAAAGAAAATATTAAGGTTGAAGATTTTAATCCACCTGAAATAAAGAAAGATAATTTGCCAGTAACGGATAAACCCCATGTGGATGCCGATTACGATACTAGTAGAGAAAATTACTACAGTTTGATTGACAAGGGACAAAAAGCGATTGATGGCATATTAGAAATTGCAAAAGAAGGTCAACACCCTAGAGCCTATGAGGTGGCAGGACAATTAATTGGTCAGGTTGCACAAGTTACCGATAAGTTACAAGATTTACAAAAGAAATTAAGAGACCTTAAAGAAATACCTAACAAAACAACAGCTACAATTAAGAATGCTTTGTTTGTAGGTTCAACAAATGAATTGCAAAAGATGTTGAGAAAAGAATCACCTGAAACATCAGCTGAAAAGGCACAAGAGAATGAAGTTATTGATGGCGAAACAACAAAATCCAAAAAAGATAAAGATTGATTTAAATAATTTGATTTATATTAAATCAATGCGTCCTTTATTTGAGTTATTAGAAGGTGAAGAACTTGAAAGTCCTATTGAGGTAAGAAAACATACAGTTTCAAAAACACCTAGATATGGTGTTAATGGCGAACCGTATTTTGAAAAAGAGTATAGCGTATTTCGTGGTAGTCAGAGGGTACAAGCCGCTAAGGAATTGGGTTATACACATATAGAAGCGGTAATTATAAATGAATTATAATTTTAAAGAATATGAAATAGATAAATCTACATTTATTGGTGGTTGGCATACTGACCATGAAATAATTGATAATATGTGGGATTATTTTTTTGAAAATAAAGAGTACGCCACACCTGGTAAAGTATATCGTGATGGCGATACTCGTATTAGTAAAGAAGATAAAGATTCTTTAGATTTGACTTTTGCACCTGATTCAAAGTATAAGCCAGTATCAATATATCTTGATATGTTAAATCAGGTTCTTCAAAACTATATTAAAAAGTGGCCAAAGGTTAATAATTATGCTCGTTTTGGTGTCAATAGTTATCCTAATATTCAATATTATGTACCAGGTGGAGGTTACAAACCTTGGCATTGGGAAAGAGGTTTTCCAGCTGTAGCTGATAGAGTTTTAGTCTTTACAACTTATTTAAATGATGTTGAAGATGGTGGTACAGAGTTTCTTTATCAAGATTTAATATTGCCTGCTAAGAAAGGATTAACGGTTATATTTCCTACAGATTTTACACATACACATAGGGGTGTAATTTCTCAAAAGGAAAAAATGATAATAACAGGTTGGTTTAATTTTTTATGAGTATAACAAAACTACAAAAATCAGACGCATATTTGGGGAATCCTAATCTAAAGAAGGTTAGTGTACCACACGAATTTACAAAAGACCAAATTATAGAATTCCAAAAGTGTAATGAAGACCCGGTTTATTTTATGGAAACTTATATTAGGATTGTTTCTTTAGATGAAGGACTTGTACCTTTTAAGATGTATGGGTTTCAAAAAAACATTGTAAATACTGTACATAATAATAGATTTACAATATGCAAATTACCTAGACAATCGGGCAAGTCAACAACAGTAGTTTCTTATCTGTTGCATTATGCATTATTCAATCCTAATGCTAACATTGCCATACTTGCCAATAAGTCCTCTACTGCTAGAGATATTTTAAGTAGAGTACAATTAGCATATGAAAATTTACCAAAGTGGTTACAACAAGGTGTAATTAATTGGAACAAAGGTAATATAGAATTAGAAAATAAATCAGTTATTGTGGCGGCTGCTACTTCTTCAAGTGCAATCCGAGGTGGTTCTTATAATATTATTTTCCTTGATGAGTATGCTTTCGTGCCACCTAATATTGCCCAAATGTTTTTTAGTTCCGTTTATCCTACCATATCTGCTGGTTCACAAACTAAAATGATTATTGTATCTACACCTTATGGTATGAATCAATTTTATAAATTGTGGATAGACGCAGAGAATGGTCGTAATGATTATGTACCAATTGAGGTGCATTGGTCAGAGGTGCCAGGCCGTGATGAAAAGTGGAGAGAAGATACTATAAGAAATACATCACCTGAACAATTTGCACAGGAATTTGAGTGTGAATTTTTAGGTAGTGTTAATACTTTAATATCACCAGCAAAAATAAAAGGTATGGCATTTTTTAATCCCACAACTTCAAGTGGTGGTTTGGATGTTTATGAACAACCTAAAGAAAACAATACATATTGTTGTACTGTTGATGTCGCTAGAGGTGTACATAAAGACTATTCTGCTTTTTTAATTTTAGATGTAACAACATACCCCTTTAAAGTGGTTGCAAAATTTAGAAGTAATGAAATTAAACCTTTATTATTTCCCCATACAATTGATAGAGTTTGTAAGGCATATAATCAGGCTCATGTGTTGGTTGAAGTAAACGATATAGGTCAACAAGTAGCAGAAGCGTTGCAATTTGAATTGGAATATCCTAATCTATTGATGACTACACAAAGAGGTAGAGCCGGCCAAATATTAGGTGCTGGATTTAGTGGTAGAGGTTCTGGTTTTGGTGTTAAAATGACCAAACAGATTAAGAAAATAGGGTGTTCAAATATTAAATCTCTTATAGAAGCCGATAAAATTATAATAAATGATTTTAATATCATTGAAGAGATGTCAACCTTTATTAAAAAAGGACAGAGTTGGCAAGCTGAAGAAGGCTGTACAGACGACCTTATGATGTGTTTGGTAACCTTTGCTTGGTTATCAAATCAACCATATTTTAAAGAATTAACTGATACAAATGCTAGGAAATTATTGTACGAAGAACAACAACACCAAATTGAGCAGGATATGGCACCTTTTGGTTTTGTGGATGATGGACAGCCAGAGGAAGAAAAAGAGATTATTGATGAATATGGTACTGTTTGGGTACCAGTTGTCCGTAAGGGACAGTAGTGAAATTTACAGTTATTATAAATATCAGGAGTAACATTGAATTTGAAATTTGAATATGGGCGTATGAATAATACGAATTTTGATAACATTTAATATTAAAAAAATATAATTAGCTAATTAAAAGGAGAAAACCTAATGGCATTTCAAGTATCACCAGGTGTTCTCGTACAGGAAAAAGACTTAACTAGAGTCATTCCAGCTGTTTCTACTTCTACAGGAGCTATTGCTATACAAGCAAACAAAGGTCCTTTAGACGAAATAGTAAGTGTATCTAGCGAGCAAGAATTAGTGACGCAATTCGGAAAACCTGACTCAGTAAATTTTGAGGCTTGGTTATCCGCTGCTAATTTTTTAGCATATTCAAATGCTCTACGAGTTGTCCGAGTACAGAATTCATCTGTATCAAATGCTACCGAATCAGGTAGTACATTTGTAGTAAAGAATACTACTGATTACCAAGACAATTATGCTGATGGTTCCGCTTCTGTAGGCTTATGGGCAGCTAGAACTGCCGGAGCTTGGGGTAACAATTTAATTATTGAAACTTGTCCAAGTGCTACAGTTTATGAAGAAACTTCTAAAACAACTGTTAATGACGCCGGTACGGCTGTCGGAGATACAGTAGTTACAGTTTCATCAGCAACAGGAATCAGCGCAGGCGATATTGTCAATTTCGGTGATGAGTATGAATATAGAGTCCTTAGCATTTCAACTAATGACTTAACGGTAATAAGAAAAGACGAGCCACAATACTTCGGAGCTTCAGACTCTTCTGGTTTACATGCAACTATTACAAATGGTGCAGCTGTAAGACGAAGATGGAGATATTATGACTTATTTGCAAAAGCACCAGGAACTTCACCATTTGCACAAGCACAAGGTGGTTCAGGTGACGAATTGCACATAATCGTAGTTGACGAAGATGGTGGCATAACTGGCACCAAAGGTAGTGTATTAGAAAAGTATGACGCTGTATCAAAAGCTTCAGACGCTAAGACACCTCAAGGTGACACAAACTACTATCCAGATGTAATTTACAATAAATCATCTTACATTTACTGGATGGACCACAACAGCTCAGGTTCCAACTGGGGCACAGCTGCTTCTGGATTAACATTCACGGCCGTAACAGCAGTATCAGCTGTATCATTATCAAATGGTGCAGACGGTTCAGCTGCAACTACAGGTCAAAAACTGATAGCGTACAACAAATTTGCTGACGCTGAAACAGTTGATGTTGGTCTGATAATTGCTGGTCCAGGTGACGCTACACATGTTGACAACTGTATAACAATTGCAGAAAATAGAAAAGACGCAGTTGCTTTTGCTTCTCCAGAGAGAAGTGATGTTGTTAATATTGCAAACGGAAACACACAAAAAGATAATGTTTTAGGATTTTTCAATGCAATCCGTTCATCTTCTTATGTTGTGTTTGATAGTGGATACAAATATCAGTATGACAGATACAATGATGTTTACAGATATGTTCCACTAAACGGTGACACGGCAGGTTTAGCCGCTAGAACCGACCTTGTAGCAGACGCTTGGTATTCACCAGCTGGTCTAAACAGAGGTATTGTTAGAGGCGCTGTAAAACTTGCTTTTAATCCAACTCAAACGCAAAGAGATGACTTATACAGAGCTAGAGTAAATCCTGTGGCAACATTCCCAGGTTCTGGTACTGTATTGTTTGGCGACAAAACTGGATTATCAGCTCCAAGTGCTTTTGATAGAATCAATGTACGAAGATTGTTTATCACTTTAGAAAAGGCAATCGCTACTGCTTCTAAATTCCAACTTTTTGAATTCAATGATGAATTCACTAGAGCGAATTTCAGAAACATAGTAGAGCCGTTTTTGAGAGAGGTACAAGGTAGAAAAGGTATCACAGACTTTTTAGTAGTGTGTGATGAATCAAATAACACAGGCGATGTAATTGATAGAAACGAATTTATTGCAGAAATTTTTGTTAAACCTGCAAGAAGTATCAACTTTATCACATTACAATTTATCGCTACTAGAACTGGCGTCAGTTTTGACGAAGTTGCTGGGTAAGGGTAGAATAGGAGAAAAAAAATGGCAAACATTAATGACTTCAAAGCTAAACTTGCAGGCGGTGGCGCTAGAGCGAACCAATTTAAGGTAGTAATGCCTTTTCCTGGTTACGCACAAGTTGGTGGCGAAATAGAGGAACTAGCATTTTTATGCAGAACGACAACACTTCCTGCAATGACTATAACACCTTTGGAAATTCCATTCCGAGGTAGAAAGATAAAGATTGCTGGAGATAGAACCTATGACAACTGGTCTGTAACGGTACTAAATGACACAAATTTCAAATTAAGAAACGCATTTGAGAGATGGTCAAATGGTATTAATAATGCGACAGATAATGAAGGATTAACAAATCCTGCTGATTATCAAGTTGACGCATTTGTTGACCACTTGGATAGGAACGGCGCAACAATTAAATCGTATACCTTTAGAGGTATGTTTCCGGTTGCAATTGCTGCTATTGAGTTGAACTATGACGAAGCACCTGGAATTGAAGAATTTTCGGTTGAGTTGGCATATCAATACTTTGAAAGTAATACTACTACTTAAAAACTACTATAAATAGTAAGTAGTACAGAAAAGGAAGCAATATTATGGCTGAATTATTTGGATTTTCTATCACTCGTTTAAAGAAACAAGCGGATCCAAAACAAAGCTTTACACAACCACAAGCGGAAGACGGTACCCAAACCGTCGCCGCTGGTGGTTATTTTGGTCAGTACCTGGATATGGAAGGTACTGCTAAAACAGAGCAGGATTTAATTCGTAGATATAGAGAAATCGCAATACACCCCGAGTGTGATATGGCAATAGAGGATATTGTCAACGAAGCGGTTGTAGCTAATGAATTAAAAGACGCTGTAAAGTTGCGCTTGGACACTTTACCGTTTGGTAATGAAATCAAAAGAAAAATAGAGGACGAATTCCAGGAAGTATTAAGGTTGATGAACTTTAATACTAAAGGGCACGATATATTCCGAAGATGGTATGTTGACGGAAGAATTTACTATCATAAAGTAATTGATAGAGAATCACCTGTTAAGGGTATTACAGAATTAAGATATATTGACCCTAGAAAAATCAAAAAGATTAGGGAAGTTAGAAAGAAAAGACCTGACGGTCCAATGCCCCATGGTTTGAGTATAGTAGATGAGTATGAAGAATACTATATGTTTAATGAAAAGGGTATTACTAACCAAACATCTGGTGGTATTAAGATTGCTCCTGATACAATAGCATTTTGTCCATCAGGATTAATAGACCAGAATAAAAATATGGTTTTGTCTTATTTACATAAGGCAATCAAACCTGTTAATCAATTGAGAATGATTGAAGACGCTACTGTTATTTACAGAATCGCAAGAGCGCCTGAAAGAAGAATATTCAAGATTGATGTAGGAAATTTACCTAAAGTTAAAGCAGAACAATATCTCCGTGATGTAATGGCAAGATATAGAAATAAACTTGTTTATGACGCAAGTACAGGAGAAATTAGGGACGATAGAAACTATATGTCTATGCTTGAGGACTTTTGGTTACCAAGTAGAGAAGGTGGTAGAGGTACAGATATTACTACACTACCAGGTGGACAAAATCTTGGAGAAATTGCAGACATAGAATACTTTAGAGCAAAACTTTATAGAAGTTTAAATGTTCCTGCTAGTAGATTAGAAGCGAGTCAAGGTTTTAACCTAGGCCGTTCAACTGAAATTACTAGAGATGAACTTAAATTTACAAAGTTTGTTCAAAGATTAAGAAAGAAGTTTACAGAAGTATTTAATGATATATTAAGAACACAATTAGTTTTAAAAGCTATCATTGCTGAAACTGATTGGTTTTTAGTAAGAGATAATATACAATATGACTTCTTGCAAGACGGACATTTTGCTGAATTAAAAGACGCAGAGTTGATGATGGAAAGATTGAGATTAGCGGATTCAGTAAGAGACCATGTTGGTAAATATTTTTCAGTACAACATGTTAGAAAGAAAATTTTGAAACAAACTGATAGAGAAATTGCTGAAATGGATAAACAAATTAAAAAAGAAATTGATGATGGCATTATAACAGCACCTTCGGAAGATATTCCAGGTTCTAGTGGTGCCATATAAAGGAGAAAAAAATGGCTGAAGATAATAAAGTTGCTAATTTCATTGACACTTTGGATAAAGGTGACAATGCAAATGCTGGTGAAATTTTTAAAGACGCTTTAAGGGATAAGGTTGCTGACGCTTTAGACGCACAAAGAGTTGAAGTTGCAAAAAATATATTTAGTGGTGCAACAGCAATGCCTCATAGTGACCCAAAACCAGTTGTGACTGACCCAGCTGAAAGAACGGATGTTGTTATGAATACGGATGGAAAACCGATAGAGTTTACACCTAACGGTAATGAACAACCAACACCAACAGCGGAAGTTCCAGAGGCACCTGTAAGTGATGAGAGTAAACCAACTACTTAAACCAAGTGCTGTAGATACTAGCGCTTTTAATGATTTACCTCCTCGTCATAAAGAGGTTGTAAATGATTTTTATAATCAAGTAAATTATGACAACAAAGATGTTGTTAAAGAAGTTGAGAATACAATAAACATTGTTTCAGATAAACATAATGTTAATACAGATGTAATGTACAATTACATAAACAAAGAAGTAGGAGAATAATAAATGGCAACAACGGTAATAGCAAAAGGAGAATTTATCAATAATCCTAGTGCTAATAATATTGGTAGTGCTCAATTTGTGCATTGTGTGGCAACAGGTGGTACTCAATCAGTTATAGTAAAAGATTCTGGTGGAACTACATTAGGTAATCTTTACCTACACGCTGCTGGAGATACAATTATAGTTGAAAAAGCACCAACTGATACTATTACGCTGGCTAACGGACACGCAAGTGCTGTCGGTTCACCAAGAAGTTAATGACAATAGTATCTGAAAGGTTAGTTGATGATTCGTTCAAGGTAATTCAAAAGGTTACCGGCGCAAGAAAAGAGGACGAAAAACTAATTAAGTTAGATGACCTTTTAGGTGCAACAAATGAATCGAAAATATCAATTGCAAATACTTATTATGAAGTAGAAGGCACAGGCACGGTAACTTTAAAATTTTTAGGTGGTATATATGGTTTCCGTAAAGATTTAGAAATGACAGGAATTGATAATTACGGTTTAAAACCAACAGAAGAAAAAATAATAGGAGATGGAGACCTTCAAATAATAACAGATAAAAAAGTAGATAAATTTAGTTTGATGGTTGAGTGTCATAAGGAAGAAGGATTTGAAGAGTAGTTAATATGGCTAAAGATAGAGTAGATGTATCAAGTGACACAGCTGTAAGTATGCCAATGAGAAACCTAATTGCCATAATTTCGGCAGTTGGAATCGGAGTGTGGTCATATTTTGGGCTGGTTGAGCGATTAAATAAAGCGGAAACAGAATTAATTTTAATACAAGAGGAGATTAAATCTGAAACAGCAAGAATAGATAAAGATGTAGATTCATTGGTCACCGGTGACATTGCACAAAATAATGAATTCCGGATTAAATGGCCAAGGGGGGATATGGGTTCCTTACCAGCTGATTCGGAACAATTCATGCTTATAGAGTTTTTGAGTGGCCAGGTGGAATCCATTATGAAACAACTTGAAGGAATGATGAACAATAAGGTTAACATTGAGAGGTTGCAGTTGGATATGAACAAGGCTTTAGAAGACATAGAAAAATTAAAGGATAAAATTAGAGCCCAATCAAATGGTTCTTTAGGAGAGTAATATGGACGCAGCTACATTCGTAACGATTATTACTATGTTTGTTGTGACAAATACTTCAAGCGAATTTATAAAATATGATGGATTAATGGAGTGTTTGAAAGATAAACGAACAATAGAGAAGAAGAAAGATGGTCGTAGAGTAATTTGTGGACCATCATTAGCAGAGTTAGACCTTGATGGTAACATTATCAGTATTAAAAATAAAATGCCAGACCAATCTGGTAGTTTAAAATTAGGTGGTACAGCGAAGTCACTAACTGAAAAGAAAAAGAAAAAAAATACTACAGTATTAACACAGGATTAATGATATGAAAAAATTTTTATTAGGTTTATTAGTTACTTTATTTTTAGTAGGTTGCCAATCAACAAGTAAGATTAAAGTAGAAAAAGAAGTAGGTTTACTTAAAACGGTACAAGAAAGAGGTTATGTTGTATGTGGAGTTAATGCAGGTTTACCTGGTTTTTCTGCTCAAGATGAAAACGGAAATTGGAGTGGTTTAGATGTAGATTTCTGTAAAGCTGTTAGCGCCGGAATCTTCGGAACTTCGGAGAATGTAGAGTTTATTGGTCTTAACGCCGCTGAAAGATTTCCTACACTAGCGTCCGGTAATATTGATTTACTTGCAAGAAACACAACTTGGACAATTAGCCGTGATGTTAACTTAATGTTTGAGTTTGCTGGTGTTAACTACTATGACGGTCAAGGATTTTTGGTACCTGTTGAATTGGATATTAAAAGTGCAACAGAATTAGATGGTGCGTTTGTTTGTATTACACCTGAAACAACTTCTGAATTAAATTTAAATGATTACTTTACAGAAAATAATATGCAATACAAACCAATACCAGTTGAAGGTAATAAAGAAGCAAAGGCAAAACTATTTAATGGAGAGTGTGATGTGTTTACTACAGACGCCTCTGGTTTAGCTTCAGCAAGAGCTGGTGCAGATAATCCAGATGATTGGATGGTATTGCCAGAAATTATATCTAAAGAACCATTAGGTCCACTTGTAAGACAAGGCGACCAAGAATGGGAAGATGTAGTTAGATGGACTCATTTCATTATGATAAATGCTGAAGAGGCAGGTATCACAATGTACAATGTTGACTCAATGTTAGATAGTAAGAACAAAGAAGTTTTAAGAATTTTAGGTGAAGAAGGTTATATCGGTCCTATGTTGGGACTTGGAATGAAATTTGGTTACAATATAATTAAACAGGTTGGAAATTACGGAGAATCTTTTGATAGAAATGTGGGACCAAATACACCACTTGCTTTAGAAAGAGGACTAAATGAACTATGGAGTAAGGGTGGAGTGATGTATGTTCCACCAATAAGATAAGGGAGAATTATGTTTAAGAAATTACTACAAAAAATTGGATTTAAAAACGGCGATACTAAATGGTTAGCTGGTATTTTAGCAGGTATATTTTTAATTGCTATTGTATTTGGTGTTGCGAAAACAGCTTTTGCAGATTGCACAGGTTGTGGAGAAGACGGACACCAACAATGTCCTTTAGACGCTAATGAACATAAACACCCGCCAGAGGTAGTATTTGCAGTATGTGTTTTTGCAGATGGTTCATTAATTGACCATAAAGGTGCTGATAGTATGAGTGATTGCTTGAAGACCAAAAGAGAGGTTGAAAAAAAGTGGAGAAATAAATCAGACGAAATGGATAGTGTAGAGATAAATGGTATCACTTACAAGATTGATGGAGAATCTTTACAGTTTATGTGTGATTTAGTGGATGCAAAAGTACATCATTACGCAGACGGTAGTTGGGAGATTATAGAAATTTTAGGTAAACACAAAAAGGAAGAATAATTATGGCAGACGCAGTTACAACACAAACAATAGCAGATACTTCTGGTGTAAAGTATGTAATTAAAATGACCAATATATCAGATGGTACTGGAGAAACATTGGTCAAAAAAGTTGACGCTAGCGAATTAACTTTTATGTCGGAAGATGGCAATAGAAAGATTGCTAGATTGTGGTATTCTGTAAATACATCTAATCCAAAGTCAGCTGTAGAGATTGTGTGGGACGGTGCTACTAATTCAACTGCTGTGATGTTAGGTGGAAATGGTTATTTAGATTTAAGAACAGCTGGTAATGAGATAGCTAATGACGCTACTACACCATCTGGTGATGTCTTGGTATCTACTAAAAACTTTGCTATAGGTGATAATTATACGATAATTGTTGAGTTTAGATAAAAAATCTTATAAATAGTTAGTACAAAGAGAGAACAATGAAACTAATATCGGAAGAAATTCAAGCTAAATTCCTGGTTGAAGAAACTAATGGAAAAAAGCAACACAAAATTCGTGGTATCTTTTTACAATCGGATATTAAAAATAGGAACGGAAGAATATACGAAAGTGAAATCCTAGGAAAAGAAGTAAATAGATACAAAACAGAATTCATTGATAAAAAGAGAGCCTTTGGCGAACTAGGCCATCCAGAAGGACCGGTTGTCAATCTTGAACGAGTATCACATATGATTACAAGTTTGGAACCAGAAGGTAAAAATTTTATTGGTGAGGCAAAAATCATGGACACACCATATGGTAAGATTGTAAAAGGTCTTATTAATGAAGGCGCTCAATTGGGTGTATCTTCAAGAGGTATGGGTTCCTTGGTTACAAAGAACGGTGCTAACTATGTGGGAAAAGATTTTTACTTAGCTACTGCCGCTGACATTGTTGCAGACCCAAGCGCTCCAGACGCTTTCGTAGAAGGCATTATGGAAAATAAAGAGTGGGTATGGGACAATGGTATTATAAAAGCACAAGATATTGAAGAGTATAAAGAGCATATTCAGAAAGCCAAAGCATTGAAATTAGCAGAAGCTAAAGCAAATGTCTTTAAATCCTTTCTTGAAAATCTTTAATATTATAAATATCTACTAAAGAGAGAATAAATAACTAGTTATTTAAAAAAGGAGATTTCTCAAATGGCCGATACAGAAAAAAAGTTAGAGGCGTTAGAGCAAGAAGCAGTAGCTGAGGCAAGTGCAAATCCTCAAGCGGATGCTCCTAAAAAGAATGCTGTAGCGGCTGAGCCTACACATCTGAAAAATGATGCCGAAGATTTAGGACCAGCTGTTGTCAAACCGACTGACAGCAATCCAGACGCAACTAAAAAAATGAAAAAGGTTTCTGGCCAGGCTCCTCAAGCACATGAGGGCGCTCCTGACCAAATGCCGAAGTTAGATGACAAGCATCCAACTAAAGCACAAGAAGAAACCGAAAAAACTGGAGAAATCGTGCAAGAAGGCGAACTTCCACCTGCTTTGAAAAAAGCAATTGAGAAGAAAAAAGACGAAAAGTCAGCTGAAAAGACAGAACAAGATACTTCAAAAGCTATGGACGCTGGAGAAGTTTCTAAAGAAGCTGATAAGAAAAAAGAAGTAAAACATAGTACAGCTAATGTTTCTGCTAAGGTAGAAGAGTTAGATGTTAAAGACCATGTTGACGCTTTAATCGCTGGAGAGAACGATTTAACCGAAGAATTTAAGTCAAAGGCTGCAACTATTTTTGAATCAGCAATTAGAAAAGAATGTAAAGAGATTGCTGAGTCAATGGAAGCAGATTATAAAGAAAGATTAGAGCAAGAAAGTGCTGAAGCGAAGAAAGAGTTAACTGAAAAAGTTGATGGTTACTTATCTTATGTTGTTGAAGAGTGGATGAAAGAAAACGAAATCGCTCTTGAACGAGGTATTAAAGGTGAGATAGCTGAAGACTTTATCAGCGGACTTAAAAAATTATTCGCTGAGCATTACATTGATGTTCCTGATGAAAAGTACAATGTTTTAGAAGAGCAATCTTCTAAAATTGAAGACTTGGAAAAGAAACTCAATGAGCAAATTGAAAAGAATGTTGAACTAAATAAATCTAATTCAGAACATAAAAGAGTAGAAATTATGGCTGAAGTAGCAAGTGATTTAGCTGACACTCAAAAAGAAAAATTTGCTAAACTTGCTGAAGAGATTGAATACTCTTCTGCTGAAGATTTTAAGAAAAAATGTGAAACTATTAAAGAATCATATTTTGGAAAGAAAACTGAAGCTGAAGACATTGATGATGTGGCGGCTGCTGGTGATTCACCTAACGGTGACCTTACCAACGCTATGGCTGCTTACGCTGCCGCTATAAGCAAAACTAAAGACATTAAGTTGTCATAGTATAACGGAAAAGAGGGAGAATAAGACATGTACTTATCCGAAACACACGAAAAGAAATGGCAGCCTGTATTGGAACACCCAGATTTACCAAAAATTGAGGATTCCTACAGACGAGCCGTTACATCTGTTATATTAGAAAACCAAGAAAGAGCTGCTAAAGAAGATTCAGCATTTCTTTCAGAGGCTGCACCGACTAACGCAACTGGTTCATCCATTGCAAATTGGGATCCAATCCTAATTTCATTAGTTAGACGAGCAATGCCAAATCTAATAGCATACGATATTGCAGGTGTTCAACCAATGACTGGTCCAACTGGACTAATTTTCGCTATGAGAAGTAGATATACTTCACAAACTGGTGCTGAAGCTATGTTTGACGAAGCTGATACAGATTTTTCTGGTCGTAATGCGGCTGGTTCATCTGTTGATGGTTACTCAACTACAGCACATGATGGTGTTAACCCAAGTGTACTAAATGATGGTTCCCCAGGAACTTATACAAAAGGTACAGCAATGACTACAGCTGCGGCTGAAGCATTGGGTGACGCTGCTGGAAACGCTTTTGCTGAAATGGCATTCTCAATTGAGAAATCAACTGTTACTGCTAAATCAAGAGCTCTAAAAGCAGAGTACACAATGGAACTTGCTCAAGATTTAAAAGCAATCCATGGTTTAGACGCTGAAACTGAACTTGCAAACATTCTTTCTGCTGAAATCTTAGCTGAAATCAACAGAGAAGTTGTAAGAACTATCTACATCAACGCTGAAAAAGGCGCTCAAACAGGCAATGTTACAACTGCTGGTATCTTTGATTTAGACACCGACTCAAATGGTCGTTGGTCTGTTGAAAGATTCAAAGGTTTAATGTTCCAACTAGAGCGTGACGCAAACAGAATAGCACAAAGAACTCGTAGAGGAAAAGGTAACATGATTATCTGCTCTGCTGATGTTGCGAGTGCTCTTCAAATGGCAGGAGTATTAGATTATACTCCAGCATTGTCAAATAATTTGAATGTTGACGACACAGGCAATACTTTTGCTGGTGTTCTTAACGGTAGATTCAAAGTATATATTGACCCATATTCTGCTAATAGTGCTGCTAAGCAATACTATGTTGTAGGGTATAAAGGAACATCACCTTATGACGCTGGTATGTTCTACTGTCCTTATGTTCCATTACAAATGGTAAGAGCAGTTGGTCAAGATACTTTCCAACCAAAAATTGGATTTAAAACAAGATACGGTCTTGTTGCTAATCCTTTTGCTGAAACTGGTGCGATTTCAGGTGCTGCTTCGGCAGTAAATGACGCTGGTTCTGCTAACTCAAACAGATATTACCAAAGAGTGCAAGTTGCAAACTTAATGTAATACTGGTTAGTATTCAACGATTTAAAAGGGCGGCTTTATGTCGCCCTTTTTTTTGGCCTTTCTCCTAAATGGATAAATATCCATATGACTACTATAAACACATTATCACGACAACCAACAAAGTTAGACTATGCTAGTCCAACGCAGTTTAAGTTTCAAATAGCAAAACTGCCAAAGGTAGAATATTTTTGTACAGCTGTTAATGTTCCTGGTATTGAATTGGGTGGTATTATAAGTCAAGTAACTCCATTAAAAGATATACCTTTGCCTGGAGAGAAGTTGACTTATGGTGATTTAACTATGACATTTCTTATAGATGAAAATTTGGAAAACTATAGAGAAATACATGGTTGGATGACAGGTTTAGGATTTCCTCAAGATAGAAAACAGTATAGAACTCTTATAAACGCAGCTAAAGATAGGTTTCCTACAGAAGGAAAAGATAGTTTAACAACAGACCCCGGTAAGGTTAAGTATGGTGCAACACCACAAGGTCCTGTTTATTCAGACGCAACATTAAATATTCTAACAAGTAAGAATACAGCTAATATTGAAGTAAGATATTCGGATGTATTTCCTGTTTCATTGTCTTCCCTTGACTTTAATCAGCAAACTACGGATATTGAATACCTTACAGCTTCAGCGATATTCCGATATAAAATCTATGAATTTGCTGTAAAAGGTTCTTCTAAAACGACTGAAACAACCTCTTAAAAGCTTTACATTTTGTTGTTATTATGTTAGAATGGTCACATTATGGATTTAGAAAAATTACAAGAATTAGTTGATGGTGATTTGAAAATTAATGATACTGAACTAGATTTAGAATCTTTAAAAACTCCTCAACTACACAACAAATATTTAAAACACTTAACAAAGTTTAAGTTGTTGCTAAGCCGTGCTGAAGCCGAGTTAGCCACAACTAAAAAAGCTTTGTGGGAATATTATACCGGTAAGGCCGACCCCGAGGTGTATAAGGAAAAACCATTTCAGTTTAAATTATTAAGACAAGATGTTGACCAATATATTCAATCGGATGTGGAGTTTATAAAATTAAAACAAAAGGTTGATTACTTAAATACGGTGGTTGATTTTTTGGATAGAACTTTACGACAAATAACTAACAGAAGTTTTTTAATTAAAGACGCTATTGATTGGCGTAAGTTTACTAGTGGAGCTGTATGATAAAGGTTTATGATAATATTGTACCATTTCATGTCCAACAGTTTGTATATGAGTTTATTGTTAGTTCAAGTTTTAGAATAAAAGGTTGGGAAGATAGGGACGATATAGAGATTGAAAAATCTGATTTACATTCAAGGTGGACACTTGAAGATTTAAAAAATTCTAAACTATCTTCTTATATTAATTCTGTTATTTCAAATGATGATGTGTTTGATAAATGCATTGTTAACTTAACTAAGCCTAGCGATTACTATTACACGCATACACACGGAGAAGATACAACGGTTGTTTTATATTATGCAAATTTGGAGTGGCGTGATGGTTGGGCAGGCGAAACTATATTTTATGATGAACAAAGAGTACCAACAAATGCGTATGAATATACACCAGGAAGATTACTAAAATTTTCTGGTGATTTACCACATTCAATACGACCTCAATCCTTTAAGGCTCCTCAATACAGATTTACAGTATCCACTTTTTTTAAGAGTCAGTAATGCCTATTAGAAGATATATTATAATAGACAAGAAAGATGATGTCTATTTAAAAATTGAAGCTGATGAAGATATAAGAAGAGAGTTAGGTCAATTCTTTACCTTTGAAGTACCTGGTTTCAAGTTTATGCCACAATATAGAAACCGAGTGTGGGACGGAAAGATTAGATTATTTTCGTACCAAACTGGCCAAATTTATGTTGGATTATATCCATATATACTAAAGTGGTGTGAAGATAATGAAGTTGAGGTTGTTGATGGTTCTAAAATACAAGATACTAAAGTTGATGAATCCAAGGTTGACAAGTTTATTGAAGCATTAAATATACCATTAGAGGTTAGAGATTATCAAAAGGAGGCTTTCATACATGCTGTTAGAAAAAATAGGTGTCTATTACTATCACCTACCGCTAGTGGAAAATCTCTTGTTTCTTATCTTCTTGTTAGGTTTAACATTTTACGGTTAAAGGAAGAAAATAAAAAGATATTAATTATTGTACCAACTACTTCTTTGGTTGAACAATTATTTAAGGATTTCAAAGATTATGGTTGGTCGCCTGAAAGATATGTACATAGAATATATCAAGGTCACGATAAAGAAACTACTAAACCTGTGGTTATATCTACTTGGCAATCAATTTATAATATGCCTAAAAAATATTTTAAAGATGTGGGCATGATATTGGGTGATGAGGCACACCTATTTAAAGCTGTTTCATTAACAAAGATATTGACAAAATTGGAAAGGTGCCCATATAAGATAGGTTTAACTGGTACTTTAGATGGTACAAAAACACATAAACTTGTTTTAGAAGGTCTGTTTGGTACGGTAAATAAGGTAGTGTCCACAACGGAACTTCAGGAGAAGGGAAAACTAGCTGAGCTCAAAATCTATTGTTTGGTTTTAAAACACGGTAAAACGGAATGTAAACATTGTTTTGGTATGAACTATCAAGAGGAGATGGATTATATTGTACAAAGTGATAAGAGGAACAAATATATAAAAAATTTGGTTTCTGGTTTAAGTGGTAATACATTGTGTTTGTTTCAGTATGTTGAGAAACATGGTAAAGATTTGTATGAAATGATTAAAGAAAAGGCCACCGATAAGCAGGTGTTTTATGTACACGGTGGTGTTGATACGGAAGAAAGAGAAAAGATTAGGGAAATTACAGAGAAATCCGATAACAGTATTATTGTGGCCTCTTATGGTACATTTTCAACTGGTATTAATATTCGCAATCTTCATAATCTTGTGTTCGCCTCTCCTAGTAAAAGCCGTATAAGAAATTTACAATCTATTGGTAGAGGATTAAGATTAAAAGATAACAAATCACACGCAACCTTGTATGATGTTGCAGACGATTTAACCTATAATCAAAAGGAAAATTATACCTTATCACACTTCCGAGAACGAATAAATATATATGGTGAAGAAGACTTTGATTATGAAATTCATAACATAGAATTAAACAATGCAGAATCAGGAAAACATTAAAATTATTAAACTAGTCAATGGTGATGATATTGTTTGTATCTTACCAACTGGTGAGAAACAACTTCCAGATAACGGACCATTGATTCGTTTAGACAAACCATTACAGATTAAATATATTCCTCAATTTACACCAATGGGGGTAAGGGATTATATTGCATTGATTCGTTGGACTAACTATACTGGTGACAGAATTGTTACCATTCCGAAAGATAAAATTATGACCATAACAAATGCTTCAGGTGAAATGGGTGGCAATTACAAAGAAATCTGTAAGAATTATGACAATTTAGATAAACCAAGAAAAGATGATGGCCTCCGTCAAAAAGAACTCACAAGAGAACAACACGAAAGACTAGACGAAATATTTAGAGAGTTTGAGGGTGAGGAAGAACTCCCGACTTTACAGAAGAGGAAACCAACTTTACATTAAGGTACCTTTATGAAAGCGGACACCGCTATTATACGCATTTAAAAACTATTGTCAAGTGTGGAATGAATTCAAATCAGCATTGACATTTTAGCACAACTAGAGTATTATATAACTAAATTGAGGATATTATGGCACAGACAAAAAAGAAGCCCGAACATTATGTTAACAACAAAGAATTTTTGGCCGCTATGGTTGAATATAAGAAGTCTGTTAACAAGGCTAAACGAACAAAAGAGAACAAACCAAAGGTACCAGATTACATTGGTGAATGTTTTTTAAAGATAGCAAACCACCTATCATATAGACCAAATTTTATTAACTATACCTATCGTGATGATATGATTTCCGATGGAATTGAAAACTGTTTGCAGTATCTTGATAATTTTAATCCAGCAAAGTCAAACAATCCGTTTGCTTACTTTACACAAATCATCTATTACGCCTTTGTAAGACGAATACAAAAGGAGAAAAAACAAGTAACTATTAAACAAAGGATGATTATGGAGGCAAATTATGATGATATGACATTGCAACCAGGTGAAGATAGAGAATTTAAAAATCAATTTTCTGAATTTTTGCAAAAGAATCAACCAACAGATGTTGAACCTATAAAGCCCAAAAAGAAAAAGAAAAAATGAATTTGAATAAAATTGTCATAGTTGGCGGTGGTTCCGCTGGCTGGATGACAGCTGCGACTTTAATTAAAGCTTTTCCTAATAGAGATATAACTCTAATAGAATCGCCTAATACTCCCACAGTTGGAGTTGGTGAAAGTACAATAGCAAGAATTAGAAATTGGACGACCTTTTTGGGTATAGATGATAAGGATTTTTTATCAAAAACAAATGGTATTATTAAGTTAAGTATTAAGTTTACAGATTTTAATAAAAAAGGTGAGGCGTTTCATTATCCTTTTGGTCCAATTGAAACAGAAGGAACAAGAGCAGAAACAAACGATTGGTGGTTTAAGAAGGCTTTTTATCCCGAAACACCGAATTCAGATTATGCTGATTGTTATTCTGCTGTTATGGCATTGGTGAATAATAATAAGTGTGCTTATGATTTTAAATCATTTAAACTTGTAAGAGATTCTGCTTATCATTTTGACGCAACTAAATTTGGTTTGTGGTTAAAAGATACTTATTGTTTACCTAGAGGTGTGAAACATATAGAAGAAGACATAAAAGATATTGAAGAAGATGAAAACGGTATTGTTTCCTTAAATGGCAAACACAAAGCAGACTTGTATGTTGATTGTACAGGCTTTAAATCACTACTTATTGGTAAATATAGTTACTTTGAAAGCTTGTTGAACAAGTTACCAAATAACTCTGCTTGGGCAACCAAGATATCCTATACAGACAAAGAAAAAGAATTAAAACCTTATACAAATTGCACAGCAATAGAGAATGGTTGGGTATGGAATATACCATTAATGGATAGAATTGGTACTGGTTATGTTTATTCAGATAAATTTGTTGATGATGAAACTGCTTTAAATGAATTTAAAAACCATTTAGGTAGAAATGATTTAGAATTTAGAAAAATTAAAATGAAAACCGGCATTCATAAAAGATTGTTTGTGAAAAATGTTGTTGCTATAGGACTATCTGCTGGATTTATTGAACCATTAGAGAGTAATGGTTTGTTTTCAGTACACGAATTTTTAATAGAACTGGTAAGAAATTTAAGAAGAGATTATATTACACAATGGGATAAGGATAACTTTACATTTTCGTGTAAATCTATATTTTATAAATTTGCCGAATTTGTTGGTATGCATTATGCTTTATCAGAAAGGAATGATACGGAATATTGGAGAGCAAATAACAAAAAGGAATGGGAAGAGAGTTTAATATCTCTTAAACCCAAAACACAAATTGGATATTTGTATTCTTCTATTGACAGAAACCAACTACACCGTTTTGCCAATGATGGTGGTGGATTACATTTTATAGCAGCTGGTTTTGATTGGGCGCCAACTGATTTACACAACTTAATGTATCACAACCTAATGGACAAATATGAGTTACTTGAACTATATAAACCAAGTATTGTTAATTTAGATATTCGTAAAGAGAAATGGAACAAAGAAGTTGAACAGTTTCCAAGTTATAAAGATTTTTTAACAAAACATATTACATGAAAATAGCACTATTAAACGATACACATTTTGGTTGCAGGAATGATTCTCCTGCATTTATGCAATATCAAAACAAATTTTATAATGAATTGTTTTTTCCATATCTGGAAAGAAATAATATAAAATGTTTGATACACCTAGGTGATGTGGTTGATAGAAGAAAATTTATTAATCATAACACAGCACACAACTTTAAAAGAGTATTTTGGGATAGATTGGATGATATGGGCATTGAAACTCATATTATTATTGGAAATCACGATACCTATTATAAGAATACAAATGAAGTTAACGCCCTCCAAAATTTAAACATATCACAAAACGCCATAGTATATACACACGCAACAAATGTTGAACTTGATGGATTAAAGATACTATTCATACCTTGGATATGTGATGACAATGAACCAGAGTCAATAAGAACTATTGCCAATTCTACTGCTGGTATCGCAATGGGTCATTTGGAAATTAAAGGTTTTGAAATGCATAGTGGCCATATGAACGACCACGGTTATGAAAAAAATATGTTTGTTAAGTTTGAAAAGGTTATCTCTGGTCATTTTCATAAAAAATCAGATGATGGCCACATTTATTATCTTGGTACACAATACGAAATGACTTGGTCAGATTATAATTGTCCAAAAGGATTTCATATTTTTGATACAGTTACCAGAGAATTGGGAAGAGTAGAAAACTCCAATAGAATGTTTAAGAAGATAATATATAACGATAAAGAAACTAATTATGACGAGTTTGATATTGCACCTTATGACAAATCTTTTATAAAACTTATTATATCAAATAAGTCCGATAATGATATGTTTGAAAGGTTGATGGATAGATTTTATAATCATATTAATGTACACGCAATAGATGTTATTGAGGACCCTACGGATATTGGAGCTTCAGTACCAGAAAATTTATTAGAAAGTGGTGAGGACACACTTACTTTTTTAAATAATTATATTGACAATACAGATATTAAATTAGATAAACAAAAGTTAAAAGCTTTTGCAAAAGAATTGTATATGGAGGCAAGCGAATAATGAAAGACGAAATAATTAAAGAACTGAAAACAGTTTACGACCCCGAAATGCCATCAATTGATATTTTTAATTTGGGATTGGTATATGACATTGACATTAAGGAGAAAGATGTTACCATTACTCATACATTAACATCTATGTTTTGTCCTATGGCAGATGAAATAAGTAAAAACATTAAAGAAGCTGTAGAGCGAGTAAAAGATGTTGGCAAAGTAAAGGTTGTGGTTACACATACACCACCATTTACTAGAGAAATGATGAGTGAAGAAGCAAGATTGGCATTAGACTTATGAGTGTATGTCAATGTGGTAGGTCACCTACACAACTTTGTATAGGTTGGCATAGTTTAACAGAGGAAGAATACCAGAAAAGAAAAAAGAAGTATGAAGAATTAAGTGAAGAGGACAAGAAAAAGAATCCTTTTCACGCAAGAGCAATAGATGGATTTGGTGAATAATGAAAGACAAAAATAAAGAAGTGATTAAAATATTGGAAGAAAATAAACTTACCAATATCTATTCTCCAGAACAACAGATAATAAAAACACTTGAAGATGAAAAGAAAGAGTTAGAAGCTTCTATGAAATCTTCCAGACATCAAGAGTATGTTAGAAAAGAAATGGATAAGATTCGAGAAGAAGGTAAAATGCCAGAGTTAACTGTATCTGATACACATGCTATTATTAAAGAAGCAGAAAAGAGAGTTGCTGAACCGGCAAAAGATGTTGCCGTAGGTAAAAGAATTAAAGCTAAAGAATTATCAGAACCTTTAAAAGATTTGTTAAGAGATAAAACTGAATCAGAGAAAATGCAAGAGGAGTTGGAACCATTACCTTATTGTCCAATGTCAGATGAATAGAAGAGATATTAGAGAAAGTATATTAGATGTTGGTAGTGGATTTTTCCTTGCTGTATTAATACAGATAATAATATTTCCATTTTTTGGTTTAAAGGTTACTATATTTGAGAACTTTCAAATTGCTTTAATATTTACCCTTGTTTCAATGACAAGGTCAGCTGTATGGAGATGGTACTTTAGGAGAACCAGATGATACTATTTAAAAGAATATCATATAAGAATTTTTTATCTTCTGGTAATATACCAATTGAAATTGATTTAAGTATATCTCAATTAACACTAGTTGTAGGAATAAATGGTTCAGGTAAGTCTACCTTATTGGACGCTTTATGTTTTGTTTTGTTTAATAGACCTTTTAGAATTATTAAAAAAGAACAAATGATAAACACTATTAATGCTGGTGATTGTTTAGTTGAGGTGGAGTTTGATGTTGGTACCAAAAACTATATTATCAGAAGAGGTATTAGACCAAACCTATTTGAAATATTTTGTAATGGTAAACTGTTAAATCAGGACGCCAACAATATTGATTATCAAAAATATCTTGAAACAAACATAATGAAACTTAATTATAGGTCATTTATTCAGGTGGTTTTATTAGGTTCTTCCTCATACGAACCATTTATGAAGATGAAACCAAGATATAGAAGAGAAGTTGTTGAAGAGATACTTGATATTAGAGTTTTTGGCCTCATGGACCTAGTTTTGCGTTCCCAACAGAGTGACCTCCAAAAAAAGTTGACGGAGGTGCGTCACCAAGGCGAATTGATTAAGACCAAGTATGAAACTGAAGCAAAGTATTTAAATACTCTGGAAACCAAAGGTAGTGACAACCAGAAGGTACAAGAAAAAAAGTTAGAGGAAAATAAGAAAAATAGGCTAGAATATGCTAAAAAGCTAACAGCCATAAATGAAGCTATAGCCGTAAGTCAAAGTAGATTAGAAGGTGAGGAAAAGACCAGAACTAGGTTAGGAGAGTTATCAAAATTAGAAACAAAAATAGACCAGAATTTAGTCAATCATAAAAAGACATTGAAATTTTTTGATGATAACGATAATTGTCCTGTGTGTACACAACCTATTGACTCGGAATTCAAAGAAAATAAGATGGCACAAGAACGGCACAAAATTGGCACACTAGAAAAAGGCATTAAAGAGTTAGTAAATGAAATAACAAATCACGAAGTTAAAATAACTGAATTTGGAAAGGTGACCGACAAGATACATAATTTAAATGTAGAGGTGGCAAAAATATCATCTTCACTACAAAGTTTAAAACAACACTCCGACCAAATACAAACAGATTTATTACATTTAAATGAAAGAGATAGTGACATTGAAGCTATTGAATTAGAACTTGAACAAATGAATGTTGCTTTGAAACAAGCGGAGATTGATTTAGAAAAGGTACAAGAAGAAAAAGATTATGTTGATGTATTAAGAGAGATACTTAATGACAAGGGTGCTAAGGCACAAATTATCCGTAAGTATGTACCTATTATGAATGCTTTAATCAATAAGTATTTACAAGCAATGGACTTTTATATATCATTTAATTTAGATGAAGAGTTTAATGAAACAGTTAAAAGTAGGTTTAGAGATACCTTTAATTATAATAACTTTAGTGAAGGTGAAAAGATGAGAATAGACCTTGCATTGTTATTTACTTGGAGAGATATTGCTCGTATGAAAAACAGTACCAATACCAACCTATTAATACTTGATGAATTATTTGATTCATCTTTAGATGGACAAGGTACAGATGATTTCTTTAAAATAGTTAAGACATTTGAAAAAGAAAATATCTTTATTATATCCCATAAGGGAGATATACTATTTGATAAGTTTACAAACATTATTAAATTTGAGAAACGCCAAAACTTTACACAATTAGGAACAATATGAAAGAACTAAAATTAATACCACCTAGTGACCCTAGAATATTATCAGCAATAGCACCATTTCAAGATGATATGTTGAAAGAACATGACTTTAAAGATAGAAAAGAATTGGTTGAAGCAATGTTTTTTACAATGCACAAATATGGTGGTATAGGTTTAACAGCAAATCAGGTGGGATTACCATTTAATATGTTTGTTGCTGGTGGCCACCCTAGTATAGAAAATGGATTGTCATTAGCAATGTTTAATCCTGTCATTGTATCTACAAGTAAAGAAACCATTATGATGAAAGAAGGTTGTTTATCTTATCCTTTTTTATTTCTAAACATTGAAAGACCAAGAAAATCTGTTTTTAAGTATGAAGATGGAGAGAGTAAATTACAAGAAGCACAACTTGACGGAACATTGAGTAGAGTATGTCAACATGAATATGACCATACAATTGGTCGCAATTTTACAGAACTTGTATCCAGGTTTAAATACAAAAGAGCAGAAGATAAAGCAAAGAAAATAATAAAATTAATGAAGAAAAGAAATGCCAAAAAATGATTATGTTTTGAGTATTGATTGTGATTGGGTAGGTTCTCCATCACAATATCAAGACCTTCTTTCATATTTTACCGAAAAGGTTAAAGATGTTGAAGAGGTTTATTTTTCTGGTGACCACCAGTTTCATTATCCCCACATTCCCTCAAATACTATATTAGTTAACATTGACCACCATCACGATATGGGTTATAAAGATTTTCAATACAAGAATATGGAAAAAGGTTTAATGGATGAGGCCTCATGGGTACTAGCACTTATTCGTTTAAAAAAAATTAAAGGATATATTTGGATTTCAAATTATGAGTCAGAGTTTGATGGTGCATTGGAAGATAATCTTGCCAAGGTAAGACAGCTTGATATATTTAAACGATACTTTGACATTAAAGATATATCAGAGATTAAATATAATAAAATTTTAGTTTGTGAGAGTTATGATTGGTCAAAACCAGGTAAATATGTTTATTATTCACTAATTGCTTTAGCCAAGGAAATGAATAAGAAGGTTATTTTTGTGGACAATGTACCAAATACCAAGGGATTATTGCAGGCTTGACATTTTAATTGAACTAGTGTAGGATTATATTATGGCATATGGATGGAAACAAGGAATGACGATTGATGACCAATGGAAAGCGTGGTCAGAAGAGAATCCTGTTGATAAAATAGAAGCACCCGATACAGAAGTATTAAAAGAGGCAGTAACAAAGGATTTATCCTTTGTATCAGCAATGGATGTTAAAGAGTACACACTATATCAAAAATGGTGTGAGGTACACGACAGATATCCTACAGTAGAAACTAACTCCTTTTTTGATGACAAACCTACCTTAAAAGACGCCACACAAGGTGCATTATTACAAGAAATTAAAAACAATTTTTGGGTACCAGAAGACCCCGAAGAGTACATTTATTTAGAACCAGAATTATTATGGACAGATGGTGATGATATAAAATCTATAACAGGTAGTAAAATGCCTGCTATTTGGAATGGTTTAAGAACTTTCCTATCTACTATGAAAAACAATAGTAATATAGGTAGAAATTTGAACTTTCTTATTAGAGATAAAAAGACAGGCAAATACCTTGGTATTACTTGTATGTCTTCCGATTTCCTAGACTTGACACCTAGAGATAACTATATTGGTTGGGAAAGAGAAGCTAAGACGCAAAGAATGATTAATCATACTTGCATAGGCAGTACCATTGTACCAGTACAACCATTAGGATACAATCTGGTTGGTGGTAAACTATTAGCTTTACTATGTTTATCAGACACAGTTGAATGGACTTGGCAAAAACAATATGGTGATAAATTAGTTGGTGTTACCACTACATCTTTGTATGGTAAGACAAAACAAATACCATTATCACAATACGATAGATTAAAATATTGGAAGAAAATGGGTTGGACGGCTGGTAGTGTATCATATGAACCATTATTACCTACAAGAAGAATGATACAGGCGTGGTTAAAGAAAAATCATACTTACAAATACTTTGAATGGTATGTAGCAAAGAAAGATTCCGGACAACCACATAAAAGAGACCATAGAAACAGGTCCCATACATTTACCTTTAGACAACTAGATATAGATAAGAAATTAATTAAATCTGAACACGCTAGAGGTATCTATTTCAGCGAATTGTTTATTAATACTAGAGAATTTTTAAGAGAAGAACATACAGAGGTTGCATTGACTAGAAAATTTGATAATTCAGTAGGTGCATTAACAGATGTTTGGAAGACTTATGCGAAGAAAAGATTGAATAGTCTAACAAAACAAAACAGAGTTTCAAAAGAAACCCATTTTTATGATGATATAATCTATATGAATTGGGAACAAACTAAACAGAAGTATTTACCACAAGTAGGGAGATAACTATGAATGGACAATTAGAATTAGATTTAGGCGCTCAAAGTAATGAGAGTAATAAATACAAACGAATAAGCGACCTTGATATGTACCAAAAGGTAGCTAAAAGAACGGCAATATATCCGAGAGAACAGGCCATTATCTATCCGACATTAGGATTGACCGGTGAAGCAGGTGAAGTTGCAAACAAGGTCAAGAAAATTTATAGAGATGGCACAAATAAGATTAATAAAAATAATATTCAAGAGATATCCGCTGAAATTGGCGATTGCCTGTGGTATGTTGCTTTACTGGCTGATGATATTGGCTGCAAGCTTTCCGACATTGCAAATGATAATCTCTTAAAACTAGCGAATCGAATGAAAAATGGAACACTCCACGGTTCCGGAGATAAAAGATGAGTTGGATTCAACTTAAATTGAATATTTTTCTGTTGTATTTTTGCAACAAATTCAAAGAAAATTAGAAAACCCTTACCTGGTCTCAAAAAAAAGCGCTAAAAAAAAGCGCTTTTTTTCATGTTTTTGCTTGACTCTGGCTCCAACTCCTGTACCATGGACACATAAATGATAAAAAAGGACACTATGATTAATCTTGATGTTAAGGGAAACCTTGCAAAATTACTAGCAACAGAGAATGTAATAGTCCAACACGATAATGTTAAGACAGCTTCCTTCAATGTACAAGATAGAATTTTAACCCTACCAATTTTCAAAACACAATCTGGTGATGTGTACGATATGTTAATCGCACACGAATGCTCACACGCTTTATGGACACCACAAAAAGCTTGGGCAGATAATTCTTCTGATAATGAATTGAGAGGATATATTAATGTCCTTGAAGACACTAGAATTGATAAGAAAATACAAAAAAAATATCCTGGTATAGTTACAAACTACCTAATGGGTTGGGATATATTAGATAAACAGAATTTTTTTGGTCTTGTTGGTAAAGATATTAATAAAGACCTTATGATAATTGACAAAATTAATTTAAGAAGTAAATCAAGCAATAGATTGCCATTTAAATTTTCTCCTGAAGACAAGAAGTGGTTAGTTAAAGTTGACGCTATCAAATCCTTTAAAGATGTGGTAGCGCTAGCTAAAGAAATGTTGAATTGGCAGAAAAAACAAGTTGAGCAAATGAAAAAATTGCCCGATTTTGATTTACATCCAACAGTTTCAACTTATGATTTATCAGAAGACAATGATGATACTGAAAATGATGGTGATAGTAAAGTACCTTCTGGTGAAAAATCAGATGATAAAGCAGATGAAAAAAATGATTTCAATAACTTTGGTGACCAAAAAGCAGATAGTGAAAAAGATACTGACAAATCTGCTGGCGAAGAAGAAAAAACAGCAGATGGTAAAGGTAAAGATGAAAAAAATGATTCAGATGGTACAGCAGATAAAACTGGTACTGGTAGGGACGGCGCTAAAAAAACTGGACCAAAACCTTTAAAAGTTATTACACAAGAAAGTTTTGATGATAAAATTGAAAAATTATTAGATGGTGAAAGTAAAGGATACAAGTATGGTACTTTGCCAGAACCTAATTATAAAAAATCTTTAGTTTCTTATAAAGATTTCATAAACACATTTAGATTGCATATTGCTAAAAGAGCAAATGAATATAACAGTATGACTACTGCTTATAAGATTTGGTTAAAAGAACAATATAAAAAATTTGAAAAAGATAACAAGAAGACGGTAATGTATCTTGTTAAAGAATTTGAAATGAAAAAATCTGCTACTGCTTATAAAAGAGCAACTACAGATAAAACTGGTATCATTGACCCATTGAAATTAAAAGATTATAAATTTTCAGAAGATATTTTTAAAAGATTAACTATTATACCAGATGGTAAAAATCACGGTATGATGATGTTGTTAGATTGGTCAGGTTCAATGTCTGATACTTTAATGAATACAACTGAACAATTATTAAACTTGATTTCTTTTGTTAGAAAAGTTAATATACCTTTTGAGGTTTATTTCTTTAATAGTGAAAGAGGTACTTGGAATAACAAAAAATATGATAAATCCTTTACTTATAAAAAAGGTGATTGGATGTTTGAAGACTTCCAATTGGTTAATATCGCTAGCCATAGAATGAAAAAATCAGAATTAGAAGAAGCGTTGATGTACACTTACCAAATGGCAATGTATTATGATGATAGATATGGTTCTTACAGAAATTATTGGAAAAATTATGAAAAAAATAAAGACCGTATAGAAGCTAGACAAAATTGTTATGGTATTCCAAATGAATATTGTTTAGGTAATACACCTTTAAATGAAGCGTTAATATATTGTCATAAATTAATACCAGAATTTAAAAGAAAATATAATATTGAAAAACTTACTTTCATTACTTTAACAGATGGTGGTGGTAATAGTTTTTCAAGAGGCACTTATGACCCCGTATCTGGAAATAAGAGTGGATGGTTAAGAGGTGATGATGATTATGATAAAACACCAGTATTTAAAATTGGTAAAAGAAAAGTTGTCCAAGATAAAGACGATTATTGGTCAGAAGGTATTACTAACATACTATTAAATGAAATTAAAAGATTAGATGTTAATGTAATTGGTTTCTTTATTCTTAAAAAAATTAGAAGATATGATATTGAAAAATATTTTGAAGGTCGTGATTATTTTGAAAGAGAAAAAAATTATGTTAAAGCAAGGAAAGAATTTAAAAAAGATAAAGCTATTATAGTTGATAAAAAAGGTTATAATAAGTTTTTCTTATTAGACGGTAAATCAATGAATGTTGAGAATTTTAGTATGAATAATACTGAAATCAAAAAAGGTACCGTATCAGAATTTAAGAGAATCTTTGGTAAATCAATGAAGAATCGACTGGTTTCCAGAGTTGTTTTAAATAAATTCATCCAGGAGGTCGCATAAATGAGACCAGGCAACAAAAATAAGGGCTTGCCAAATGCGAATCAAACCTTTAGGATGGATACTATATTAATGAAAAAAGTGAAAGGACACAATACACTATGTTAAATAATAAACAACAAGCCTTTGTTGAACATGCACATGGTATGTTTAATAAAGCTGAATTAACTGTTAGTGAGTTAAAAGAAGCAAACGCAAAGTTTGGTTGTAAATATGCTCCACAATGGTTAATAAAAAACAAAGACTACAAGGTTGGCAAATCAACTTTTAAATTGCCCCTTGAAAGTAGCGACCTATCAAATTCTGCTACTAAAGTTACTGAACCAAAAGTTGAAACTCCGGTAGATTTACCTAAAGATGAGAAAGCTGTTCAAGAAGCGGCTTATATAATCTCTTCTTTAACAGGTAACATTGTACCTAAAAAGTTTCCAGAGTTTGTTTCATTTGGTAATTATCCTGATATAAAGTCTATTGTTAAAAGCAATATGTTTTATCCTGTATTCATTACTGGTTTATCTGGTAATGGTAAAACTATGGGAGTTGTACAAGCGTGTGCTGAAAACAAAAGAGAGTTAATTAGGGTTAACATTACAATTGAAACGGATGAGGATGATTTGTTAGGCGGTTATAGATTAAGAGAAGGACAAACCGTATGGCAAAATGGTCCAGTTATTGAAGCGATGGAAAGAGGCGCTGTATTACTACTTGATGAAATAGACTTAGCAAGTAATAAGATTATGTGCTTACAACCAATCCTTGAAGGTTCTGGTATCTTTGTTAAAAAGATTAACAAATTTGTAAAACCATCACCTGGTTTTAATGTGATAGCAACTGCTAATACTAAAGGTCAAGGTTCAGATGACGGTAAGTTTATCGGAACTAATGTCCTTAACGAAGCGTTTTTGGAAAGATTTCCAATTACCTTTGAGCAGAAGTATCCAACTCAATCAATTGAACAGAAAATCCTAATTAAAACATTAGCGAAATCTGGTAAAAAAGATAAAGAGTTTTGTAAAAAACTGGTGACTTGGGCTGATGTAATCAGAAAAACCTACTTTGATGGTGGCGTTGATGAGATTATATCTACAAGAAGACTTGTCCACATCATAATGGCATATTCAATCTTTGAGAATAAATCCAAAGCAATTGAGGTATGTGTTAACAGATTTGATGATGACACAAAGAATTCGTTTATGGAGTTATATACGAAGGTTGACAGCGGTGCTACTGCTGATGACATTGCTGAAGAAGCAAGAAAAGCGGATATAGCTGAACAAGCGAATGACAATGATAGTGAGTCAGATGACTCCGAAGATGATTCGGATGTTATCTAAATCTATCAATCATAGTGTAAGTCCTGGTGGCGAGGTAGTGCTCGCCACCATTTTACACATTATAAGGAGCACATGACAATAACAGTTGAAGTTAGACACGGCAATGTTGAAAAAGCATTAAGAGTATTAAAAAAGAAGGTAATGAAAGATGGCCTTATGAAAGAATTAAGAAGAAGGCAGTATTACCAAAAGCCGTCAGAAATTAAAAGAGAAAAGAAGAAACAAGGTATAAAGAATTGGAAGAAAAAACAAGCCAAAATGGAGAAGTTTCTATAAAGATTTCCATGCCTGTGTCTTATATAATAAATAGTGATACCAGGCAATTCATAAGTCCTGGGGCGTGGAGGGTAGTTGACCCAAGTATTGAGTTGGCCGCTTGAGTGAAGGCTTAAGTCCGACTATACGAACTCAACTAGCAGTTGATGGTCTGCTTAAACAAAACCATCATTTTTTAAAGAATTCTACCTTTGGTAGAATAGGGGGAGCCTACCTTGCTTGTCTAAAGGGTGTTCAGTTTGTTTGGCATTTGCGCCTGGTTCAACTGAACTTAAATGTTGCTAGCGTAACACTAAATAAGAACTTAAGCTGCGGTTCTCTTTTGTTAGTTTTAAGACCTTAAACCGAAAACTAACATTTAAGGCTTGTAATCCTAAAAATAGTGATTATATACCTTATAAATATAACTGATACGCTCAATTGTGAGGTATCAAATTTTAACTTTGCTTAAATAAAGGAGGTTCTAATGACCAATTCAAAAGCAATTCAATCAATTTTTACTGGACTACGGCCGTTTACGGTAGGGTTTGACGATATGTTCAATCACTTTGACCATATGGTAGACCATCTGCCACACATGACAGCCAACAATTATCCACCATATAATATTGTAAAGACAGGTTCTTTAACATATGATATAGAGGTGGCTCTTGCAGGTTATGGTAAAAAAGACATTTCTGTAAATTTTGAGGACAATATCCTTAAAATCGAATCAGTAAAATCTAAAGAGGAAAAAGAAGTTGAAGACAATGACGGTGTATTACACCAAGGTATTGCTAAACGAAGTTTCTCTAAATCTTTTACTATTGCAGAAGATGTTGAAGTTAAAGGTGCAGAATTAAAAGATGGACTTTTAAGAGTATCTTTAGAGAAGATTGTTCCAGACCATAGAAAAGCTAGAGCAATTAACATTAAGTAATTAACTTAAATTGATAGGCGTCCTGGCATTGCCAATAGGACGCCTTTCTTATATAATAGACATATGAAAAAAATAATAATGTTTCTGTTATTACTTGCTTTTACTGGAGCTTGCTCTGGTTATCAAGTAAAAATCGGCAAGAAATGTATGGAAAAGGATGACCACATAGTTTATTCTTACATATGGTTCGTAGAAAATGAACATCCAGCTGATACGGAAACTTGTGAAAAAATAGAGAAGAAATAATACTTTCATTCCAGCATTGACAATCAAGGCGAATTAGAGTATATTAACACTTGCGGACATAGTATAAAAGTATTATGATAGGTTTCCAACCTGTAGAACTTGGGGCAGTACCAAGTGTCCGCTCCAAAACTTTTATTATGAGGAGAAATATATAATGAATATAAGTAGTGAAACGGTTGCCGTTCTCAAAAATTTTTCTGACATTAATCAGAATATTCTTGTGAAACCTGGTAACAAACTTCAAACTATTTCAACATTGAAAAATATTTTAGCAGAAGCTGAAGTACCTGAAAAGTTTGAACAAGAGTTTGCTATCTATGATTTACCTGAATTTTTAAGAGCAGTTGATTTATTTGATAAGTCAAATCTTAATTTTAATGGTAGTCAAAATCTAGTTATTAAAGATAGCAATTCAAGACAATCAATCAAATATTACTTTGCAGATAAGTCCGTGGTGGTTGCACCAACAAAGATGATAACAATGCCTGATAAGTATGTTACATTTCAATTGAAGAAGGATGTTTTTGCAAAATTAATTAAAGCTGTAACAACATTAAATCTACCAGACATTTCCGTAACAGGTGATGGTAAAGAGATTAAATTGGTTGCAACTGATAAGAAAACACCATCATCAAACGACTATTCAATAGTTGTTGGCGAAACAGATAAGAAGTTTACAGCATATTTTAAAACTGAAAACTTTAAAATGATTCAAGATGATTATGATGTAGCTATTTCGGCACAAAAAATCTCACACTTTATCAATAGAAGTAAACCAATACAATATTGGGTTGCTATTGAACCTGATAGTGAATTTTAATAAATAATGAACAAGTGGAATTTATATTATGTCAGAATATCTATGGGTGGAAAAGTACCGTCCTAAAAAAATTAAAGATTGTATTTTAAGTGAAGACATTAAAGATACTTTCTCTCAATTTTTAAAACAAAAAGAAATACCTAATCTGTTATTATCTGGTACTGCTGGTACTGGTAAGACTACTGTTGCTCGTGCTTTGTGTGAGGAACTTGGCGCAGATTATATCATTATCAATGGGTCAGATGAAGGCCGTCAAATAGATACATTAAGAAATAAGATTAAAAATTTTGCTTCAACTGTATCATTAACGGAATCATCAGCACATAAAGTTGTTATTGTAGATGAGGCAGATTATATGAATGCTGAGTCTGTACAACCTGCTTTAAGAAATTTCATAGAAACATTTTACAAAAATTGTAGATTTATCTTTACTTGTAATTACAAGAACAAGATTTTACCTGCTCTTCATAGTAGGTGTACCGTCATTGATTTTACTATTAAGAATGGCCAAAAACGGTCAACTGCAATGTCACTTATGAGAAGATTATCTAAAATTCTTGATGATGAAAATGTTGGTTATGAGAAGAAAATATTAGCAGAATTAATACAGAAATATTATCCAGATTTTAGAAGAACTATTAATGAACTTCAAAGATATTCAGTAAGAGGTAAAATTGATAGTGGTATATTGTTTAGTTTATCAGAGGCTAATACAAAAGAATTAATAAAAATTTTAAAAGAAAAAAGATTTAATGATATGAGAAAATGGGTTATTAATAACCTAGATAAAGAACCATCATCATTATTTTCTAGTGTATATGACATATTATATTCTGCTTTAGAATCTTCATCTATTCCACAATCAATATTAATTATTGCAGGTTATCAATATAAGTCCGCTTTTGTTGCTGACCAAGAAATTAATATGGTCGCTTGTCTTACAGAGATAATGGCCAATTGTAAATTCAAATGAAACATAATGCCGATTTTAGATACGATTTAAAATGGGGCCAGATTGGTGAAAACACCGTTGCTGAAATAGTAGCAGGTGATAAAACCGAAGTTAAATCGGAAAGAGATATTTGGACCAAGACAGGCAATCATTTTGTTGAAACTGAAAGTAGAAATAAACCTAGTGGTATTTGTACCACACAGGCCAAGTATTGGTCAGTAAATTTTTTCCATAAGGATAAGTTTTGTTACAATGTTACAGTAACAGTTAAAGATTTAAAAGAAATAGTTTTGAAATATAAAAGTAAAAAGGTTAGGGGTGGCGACAACAACACCTCTTGGGGAATATTGGTGCCGATAAGGGCATTGATAAATGTAATGTAATGAGTTATGTAGATAGATTAAGAAAACAAGGATTGTATGAATTTTCCTATGAACCAAAATCTTTTTGGGAATATAGTAGAGGTAACAATATAGATAAACTTGTTGAAGATATTAAATCATATGACCATAACAAAGTTGAACAAAAGGATTTTCTTAAAGCAGGTAGAGGTTCCTTTTTGTCAAAATTTAATTCTGAATATGCAAAAAGAATAATTGAAATGTGGTCCAAAGAGGGCGATAAGATTGTGGACCCCTTTGCAGGTAGAAGTTCCAGACCATTAGTATCAACACTATTAAAAAGACATTATGTAGGATTTGATGTTGTGAAGGCACATATACAGGAAGCAGATGAACAATATCACGCATTTAAAATATCATATGATATGGGCGACCTATTATTAATCAATGACAATAGCGAAAATATTGATAAACATTTACCTGGTGGTTATGCTGATATGATAATGACTTGTCCACCGTATTTCAATATAGAGAAATATGAAAGTGCTGATGGACAATTAACAGATATAAAAGAATATCACCAATTTTTATTTAAATATAAATTCATTTTAAATAGATGTGTAACTAAATTAAAACCAGGTGGTTTCTTTGTAGTTGTATTGGCAAACTTTAGAATAGATGGTAAGTTTTATGATTTTTGTGGTGATACAAAAGAAATTTTGAAACCAGAATTAAATTTCCATGATGAAATAATTTTAGAAATGAGTCCTGCGAAAAGGCATCCATTATATACTCAAGCAATAACAAATTTAAATTGTTTAAAGACACACGAATATTGTTTGGTGTTTAGAAAACCTGATACACCTGAAAAATTAATTGAAAGAAATGATGATATTAATTGGAGTAGACCATTAGTTAAAGATATACATAAAGGTAAAGAGCGATTGTTTTGGGTAGATAAAAGGGATTGGATTGACGACCAGTTTATTGTATCAACAAGCACACTAGATAAATTTTTTTAATATGAACTTTGCGAAAACGGAAGATTTTGAAACCATTAAACAAATATTTTATAAACACAAAATGTACCATGTTCGTACTGATTCTATAAAACAGATGATTGAAATGAACAGGTTTATATATCAAGATGGTGTTGTAATTAGTTTTCACCACGCTAAAAGAAAACAATCTGTTGGTGAGATACCTATTAACAAAGGCGATACTGTATTACACCAAATTGCCAATAAAGAACCAGGCAATGGTAATGGAAAGAAAATGTTGTTAAAGTTTTTTGATTGGTGCGAAAAAGATGTGTACCTATCAGTAAAGGCTGACAACCATAAAGCTTGTGAATTTTATAAGAAAATGGGTATGAAAGATATTGGTACTCATAATTGGACAAAGGTAAAGGGTAGAGTATATGTTAAACGAAAAGAAGTGGCGAGTTTATTTTAAATGATTTTTCCAGAAAAATTTGATAAGATGTTAAGTGAAGATGTGCCTTTTTATATGAAAGAATTTTTTCCTGTAAATAAACATCTTAAACCATTTTATGTAAAAGATATAATGTCTTGGAGTGAATTGGAAAAACTTATTAATTTGAGACCTTTGATGTCTAATAGTAGATTTCAATGTTCAGAAGATAAGAATTTTACTTGGCCTAATAGAAGTTGGTTATCAGATGTTAATACATATCCACCTCAAACAGTAAAGGCTATGATGAAATTAGGTACTTGTTATATTACAGATTGTTCCAGAGTAAACAAAACAATTAATTCTATGTGTAAGTATATTGAAGATTCTACCGGCTCTGCTACAGACGCCCATATATATTTTTCACAGGTGAAAGATAAGAGTTTTGGAGTCCATTGTGATTCTTCTGCTAATTTCATTGTACAATGTGAAGGTGAAACATACTTTAAAGTATGGGATATAAAAGGTAGTCCTGGTGAAGAGTATGACATGGAGGCCAGGTTGGGTGTACCAAAGCCAGAACCTTTGATAGATGTATTGATGAAACCTGGTGATATAGTTTTTATACCTAGTTTGATGTATCATCAAGCAGTATCTAAAACAAATAGAGTATCAGTTAGTTTCCCTATAGATATGTTAAATAAAAAACCTGAATATATCCAAGAAAGAGATTGGATTAGATTATGTACGAATTAAAAGATTATTTAAAAGCAATTAATGAAACAAAAGAACCTTTGTTAGATACAGAGGATATAATGTGGGAAAAGAAATATCCTACTTATATTATTAATAGATGTTTGTCTATGTTTTATGATACCATAATGCATAGTAACGAAATGAATGGCCTACATTTTTTACCAAAGCGGATGCAATTTCACTATTTTATAAATAGTATTAGAAAGAAAAAGCGATTTGGTGGGAAATGGCTATCACAAAAGAAAGTCAAAGACCTTGAAGTAATAAAAGAGTATTATGGCTACAGCAATACAAAGGCAAAAGAAGCTCTAAACCTACTATCAGATGACCAAATTGATAATATACAATTGAGCCTGAAAAAGGGTGGGAGAAAAAAATGAGTGAAGAAACTATTAGTTGGTCGCCTAGTGATATGCTAGAAGTCACTATAAAGCAACCAGACGATTTTTTAAAAGTAAGAGAAACTTTAACAAGAATTGGTGTTGCAAGTAGAAAAGATAAAACACTATTCCAAAGTTGTCATATTTTACACAAGCAAGGTAAGTATTATATAACTCACTTCAAAGAGTTATTTGCTTTAGACGGTAAAAAATCTACGCTATCCGACAACGATATTCAAAGAAGAAATACAATAGCACTATTACTACAAGACTGGAATTTAATTGATATATCTGAAAAAACAAGAACGGAAGACAAGGCACCTTTAAGTCAGATAAAGGTTCTACCATTTAAAGAGAAGAGTGAATGGAACCTGGTTGCTAAATATAATATAGGTAAAAAGCCAGAAGATAGTAATAATAATGCAAGTAAACAAGTTTAAAGAATTCATATCAGAAGCCAAGGCACCTGAAAAGATAAGATTTCTTATAGTTTCAGATGAACCGGAAGATGATAAGAATTTCCACACAGCCAAGAACCTAGTAAACGAAGCCAAGAAGTCTGGTCATGAGGCATATATCTACCGTAATACTGGTGGTTATGTGACCTATGAAGAAGATTTAACCTTCCATAATATAGATGATAAAAAAGGATTTCCTGTAAGAGCAATTGATACAATTGCCCTTATTAGAGGTTCAGTTGTCCGTAAAGATAGTTGGATGGATTTGGTAACAAGATTAGAAAAACATAATGTTTGTGTGGTCAATAGTAGGGAAGCAATCAGCATATGTGCTGATAAGTATAGAACTTCATTAAGACTTTCCGATTATGGTGTTAAACAACCTAAATCGGTATTGGTTACAGACCCCGAAAAATCAATGGAAGCATTTGAACAATTAGAAGAGAAGTTTCCAGTTATATTAAAAACATTAAGAGGCAGTAAAGGTGTTGGTGTCTTATTCATTGAGTCAGAAATAGCTTTAGATTCTATTGTACAATTACTCAATAAACAAGATGAAGACTCTGATATATTACTACAACAATATATTAAAACAGAATATGATGTTAGAGTTTTAGTATTAGGTGGTAAAGTACAAGCTGCTATGAGGCGTGATGTTATTGAAGGAGATTTTAGGTCAAATGTATCACAAGGTGGTAAGGTCAGTAATTTTAAATTAACTGAAAATGAAATAGAAGAAAGTTTAAAGGCTGCTAAGGCAGTTAATGGTGTATGGACGGCAGTTGATTTTATACCTGCCAAAGATAGAGTAAAAGATTATCCATATATCATAGAGGTTAACTCTTCTCCAGGTACCGAAGGTATTGAAGAGGCGAGTGGCCAAAATATAAGTAAAGAAATTATAAAACATTTCAAAGATAAAAAGAATTGGATAAAAGTACCTGCCGAGTGTGGGTATAAAGAAGTGGTTACAATTAAACCGTTTGGTGAAATTGTAGCTAAATTTGATACAGGTAATTCAGGTATGCCAGTTATTCATGCAGATAAATTAAAAGTATCTGGTAAAAAAGTTACTTGGTCACTATTAGGTAAAACAATTACAAGTGATATTATAGACACAGAAATAATATCAGTTGGTGGTTTAAGAGATTACGAAGAAAAAAGATATGTAGTAAGTTTAGATGTAGAATTTGCAGGTGGACTTTATACAGATGTTGAATTTACCCTAGATGATAGGGAAGATAAATCTCCGATTTTGTTTGATAGGGAATTTATGAACAAACTAAATGTGATGGTTAATCCAAACAGAAAGTATGTGATTACCACAAAATATAGTTTAGATGATGACAAGAAAGGAGAAAAAAAATGAGTATAAACGGAAAAATAAAATGGTTTAATGCTACCAAAGGTTATGGTTTTATTGCCAGAGAAGATAATGAAAAAGATGTTTTCGTACACTCTTCAGCAGCCCGAGCAGCAAACTTGGACCTGAACGAAGGTGACGAAATAACTTTTGAAGTTGAACAAACCGAAAAAGGTAATTCAGCAGTAAATTTACAAAAAGCATAGCATAGATTAGGAGATAGTATGAAAAATGTGATGGTGATTCGGTTGCAAACCGGTGAGGATATAATTGCAGAAGTATCGGAAGAAAATACAAATGTAGTTATATTAAAAAAAGCGTTTGTAATTATTCCAATGCAATCCAAACCAGGTCAGCCAGTACAGCTAATGATGACACCATATATGCCTTATTCGGCAGATGATGTTATTAGTATTGCTACAGACAAGATTGTAACGCAAGTCAAACCCAAAAAGGATATACTTAATTCTTATCAACAGAATACGAGTAGCATAATCACAGCAGATAAAGGTCTTATAACAGAAACTAAATTACCTTAATGGTACGAGTTAACTTTATAAGGAATACCGAAACAATTCCGGTAGATGTACCTAGTGGCTTTACTGTAATGGAAGCCGCTAAACAGGCAGATATTCCAGAAATTCCTGCCGATTGTGGTGGTTGTTGTGCGTGTGCGACTTGCCATATTATAGTTGATGATGTATGGTGTGATAAAGTAAAAATTGAAGAAAATTCCTTGGAACAGGAATTATTAGAATATGAACCAGGATATATTGAAGGTAAATCCAGATGTGGTTGCCAAATATATTTAGATAAAACTTTAGATGGATTAAAGGTGAGATTAAGAGATAATGAACTTCTATAAAAATGTAATTGAACACAGAGGCAAACTATTAATTCGTGGTGTTTTAAATGGAAAAGACTATAAAGATAAAATAGATTTTGGTCCTACTCTCTACGCCTTGACTCAAGAACATAGTCAATATAAAAATTTACAAGGCCAATATCTTAAACCTATTGAGTTTACTTCCATCAATGGGGCTCGTGCATTTAAAAAACAAACACCAGACAATTCTCCTATTTTTGGTCTTGAAAGATTCCATTATCAGTATATTGGTCAAGAATATCCAGAAGATATTAAATGGTCAAAAGATTTAATTAAAATCTTTACACTTGATATTGAAACAACTTGTGAAAATGGATTTCCAGATGTAGAAAATCCAAATGAAGAGTTGTTATGTATTACAGTAAAAAACCAATCTAACAAACAGATATTAACCTGGGGTGTTGGTGACTTTGAAACTGACCGTTCAGATGTAACATATATTAAATGTAAAACAGAACAACATTTAATAATGGAGTTTATGAAATTTTGGTTAAAGAATTATCCAGATGTTATTACTGGATGGAATACCAAGTTTTTTGATTTACCATATTTGATGAATAGAATTAAATTGTTGGTTGGAGATAAGGTTGCCAGCAGAATGTCGCCTTGGAGTTTAATTGAAAAATCAGAAATAGTTGTAAGAGGTAGACCACAAACTTATTATAAACTTCTTGGTATTTGTATGTTAGATTACCTTGACTTGTATAGATGGTTTATTCCAACAAGACAAGAGAGTTATAGATTAGATTTTATTGGTGGGTTAGAATTAGGTGAAAACAAATTAGATAATCCATACGAAACATTTAAAGAATTTTATACAAAAGATTTCCAAAAATTTGTAGATTATAATATTCAAGATGTGGAAATTGTTGATTCATTGGAAGATAAACTTGGTTTAATTGATTTAAGTTTAACCGTTGCATATGAATCTAAAGTTAATTATGATGACATATTTTCACAAGTTAGGGTTTGGGATACTTTAATAGCAAACCATTTGATGAAAAAGAATATATGCGTACCACCAAGAGAAGAACATCAAAAGGATACAAAGTATGAAGGTGCGTATGTAAAAGAACCACAATTAGGCGACCACGATTGGATTGTATCGTTTGATATTAACTCACTATATCCACATATCATTATACAATATAATATATCGCCTGAAAAACTTATTGGTACCTCACCTGAAAGTGTTAGTGTCAATAAAATGTTGAAAAAGAAGGTGCCATTAGACTTCCTAAAGACACAGGACGCTTGCCTTACACCAAACGGTGCAATGTTCAAGAGAGATAGTCAAGGCTTCTTACCTGAAATGATGGAGAGTATGTACAAGGACCGTATTGTTTTCAAGAAAAGAATGCTTAAGGCTAAAAAACAATATCAGAAGACTAAAACTCCTGAACTTAAAAAAGAAATTTCTAGGTGTAACAATATCCAATGGGCAAGGAAGATTGCCTTGAACTCGGCCTATGGTGCAGTTGGCAATCAATACTTTAGATATTATGATGTCAGACAGGCAAGTGGTATTACAACAGCAGGACAATTTATTATTAGGTTTATAGAGAAAAAGGTTAATGATTATTTAAATAATATTTTAAATACAGAAAAAGAGGACTATATTGTTGCGTCTGATACAGATTCAATTTATGTAAGATTTAAAGACCTTGTAGAAAAGACTTGTAAAGATAAAACTAACGAACAAATTTTAAATTTTTTAGATAAGGTATGTGAAAAGAAATTAGAACCATTTATTGCAGAATGTTTTGATGAACTTGGTGATTATTCCAATGCATTTAAAAATGCTATGGTTATGAAAAGAGAAGTGATTGCCAATAAAGGCATATGGGTTGCCAAGAAAAGATATATGTTAAATGTATTAGATGATGAGGGTGTTAGGTTAGCAATACCAAAATTAAAACTTATGGGTATTGAGGCAGTTAAATCTTCCACACCACAAGTTTGTCGTGTTAAAATTAAAGAGGCAATTGAAACAATAATGTCTAAAGAACAAACTGATTTACATAAATTGGTTGCAGATTTTAGAAAAGAATTTATGAAATTGCCAGCAGAGGCTATTGCTTTTCCTAGAAGTTGTAATAATGTTAAAAAGTACCGTGACCATAGTAATATTTTTATTAAAGGTACACCAATCCATGTGAAAGGTGCCTTGATATATAATTATCAGATACAAAAACTGGGGTTGAAAAATAAGTATCCTTTTATACAAGAAGGTGATAAGATTAAGTTTATTAAATTGGTGCCGGCAAATCCATTTAAGTTTGATGTGATAAGTTATATAACTTCATTACCACCTGAATTTAAACTACAAGATTATATTGATTATGAAACACAATTTGAAAAAACTTTCCTTGACCCTATGAGATTTATTCTTGACGCAATAGGTTGGAAGGCAGAACCACAAGCAAATTTGGAGGCATTTTTTGGATAATTTTCCTAATAAAACCTATAAAGTTATATATGCTGACCCACCTTGGTATTTTAAATCAAGGTCTGAAAAAGGAGAAGGTAGAAATCCAAATCAACATTATGATTGTATGGAATTAAAAGATATTATGAAATTACCAGTTAAAGATATTGCAGATGATAATTGTATGTTATTAATGTGGTGTATTGACCCTATGTTAGACAAAGCATTAGAGGTTATAAATGCCTGGGGGTTCCAGTATAAGACCGTAGGTTTTACATGGGCGAAAACTAATAGAACTAATTTAGGATTTTTTACAGGATTAGGATACTGGACTAGAGCAAATCCAGAAATGTGTTTACTTGCAACGAAAGGTAGACCAAAAAGAAAAGCAAAAGATGTTGCTCAATTAGTTATAGAGCCAAGACAAGAGCATTCTAAAAAACCATTACTACATAAGAAGATAGAAAAACTTGTAGATGGTCCTTACATAGAATTATTTGCTAGAAAGAAACCCTTTCCTAATTGGGATTATTGGGGTAACGAAGTATGACATTGACAATTTCAATAATATATGTTATCCTTATATTTTTAATACCGTTATTATTAATGATTATGTGGAACAATGAAGACCCTAGATAGAAATGAAGCACTACATTGTGCTAAAGTATTTAATGATTATTTTGGTCAATTTAATAGAATAGACCAATATATGAGAGACCAGAAAATGGCTCAAATAGATACTATACCAACTCCACTTCCAGGTATGGGTTTAGATTCTGATATGTTCAATGATTTTTCTATGTCACCAGAAGATATGGAATTAGAAGTTGTTGAATTGGGTAACCATACATGGGACACCTGTATTAATTTGATTTCAAGTCATAGTAATATGGTTAGTGTTCCTGGTAAAACATTAAAATTGGCTGTTAAAGAAAAGAACACAGGCAAATATGTTGGTTTTATGAGATTTGGTTCGCCAGTTATAAATTGTAAACCTAGAAATATATTGTTAGGCAATATACCAGATTTACCTGTGTTTAACAAAACTTCCATTATGGGATTTGTAATAGTACCCACACAACCATTTGGTTTTAATTATCTAGGTGGTAAATTGTTGGCAAGTATTTGCTGTTCACATTGGGTTAGAGAAAAATTAAATAAAAAATATGATATGAATTTGGTGATGTTTGAAACAACAAGTTTATATGGTAATAGTAAACAATCAAGTCAATATGATGGTATGAAACCTATGTTAAGATATAAGGGGTTAACTGATAGTGATTTTATACCAATGATACATGGCAAACCTTACCACGATTTAGTTAAATTTGTAGAGAATCGGGTTGGACATATAGTTAAAGAAGACGCCTCTAGTAGAAAATTAAAAATGACCAATGCAATTATAGGGTTAATAAAAAGGTCAATTGAAGGTGATGAACTAGATAAGTTTAAAAATACTATTATTAACGCTAAAAAATTAACAGAACAAAAAAGATATTATATATCAAATTATGGTATAGAAAACTATATTGATATTGTGAATGGTAAAACAGACCAAATTAAAAGGGCTGAAAATTATGATAGATATAATGTGGATAAACTTGTAAAATGGTGGAAAAAGATAGCAACAAAAAGGTTTAATAATCTTAAATCAGATGGTAGATTGAGAACTGAATTAGAAGTATGGACTAGGGATAGTAATATAGACATAATAAGATGAATGAGAATAACCATTTATAATAAATATGACCAGTATATGTCACATAATTTCCCACCACAGGAGCTTGACAATATTAAGCAGGTATGTTATGATATGGGCATAAAATGGTACACAATAAGTTATTCGGAACAGGAGATGATAGAGTATGAGCGACTTTCTAAAAGACATAATTAAACAAATAGGTAATGAATATGCCACAATAGCATCCGATGGGGTTGCTGGTGGTGATATTGAAAATTATATTGACACAGGTTCCTATTCTTTCAATGCTCTTCTATCAGGTTCAATTTATGGTGGTCTACCAGGTAACAGAATTACAGCAATAGCGGGTGAAGCTGCAACAGGCAAAACCTTTTTTGCATTAGGAGTAATCAAACACTTTTTAGATAAAGATAAAAATGCTGGAGTTATATTTTTTGAATCAGAAAATGCTGTATCAAAAGATATGATTGAAGGTAGAAGTGTTGATAGTAGCAGAGTGGCTGTAATGCCAGTTGCTACGGTACAAGAGTTTAGAGCTCAAGCGATTAAAATTATAGACAAATATTTGGAACAACCAGAAGACCAAAGAAAACCAATGATGTTTGTATTAGATAGTTTAGGTATGTTATCTACTACAAAAGAAATGGACGACACGGCTGCTGGTAAAGAAACAAGAGATATGACAAGGTCACAAATTGTCAAATCTACTTTCAGAGTGTTGACTTTAAAATTAGGTCAAGCAGGTGTTCCTATGATAATGACCAACCACACTTATGATGTGATTGGCTCAATGTTCCCACAAAAAGAAATGGGTGGCGGTTCAGGATTGAAATACGCTGCTTCAACAATCATCTATCTTGGTAAACGAAAAGAAAAAATTGGTACCGAGGTAATTGGAAATATAATTCATTGTAAAACATATAAATCAAGAATAACAAAAGAGAATGCTCAAATTGATGTTAAGCTAACTTATAAAAAGGGTTTAGATAGGTACTATGGACTTTTAGATATGGCTGAAGACGCCGGTATCTTTAAGAAAGTATCTACTAGATATGAACTGCCAGATGGTACTAAACAATTTGGTAAAACTATTAATGAAGAGCCTGAAAAATATTTTACAAAGGAAGTTTTAGATAAGATAGATGAATACGCAAAAAAACAATTCACATACGGCGAAGAGTAAATCTTATGTGTTTGTACAAAGAGAACAAGATGATTTCTCTTGTATTAAATTAACAGAAGGTAAATTTAAAGATATAATCTTCCATTACGGTAAGGTTGGCTTTGCCAAGGACTCCAATCCTGATGGTCAATTGCCAATGAAGTTTGATTATACAGTAATAAAAAATCCCAACAATTTAGAACTAGAGCTTGACAATAATGAGTTTATAGATTATATTGGTGATATATTGATAGAACTACTAGAGAAACAGATAAATGATGGCACAGCAATCCAGAATTGAACAGACAATAATTAGTAATCTTTTTCATAATGAAGAATATATGAGAAAGGTTTTGCCTTTTGTTAAAGAGGAATATTTTAACAATAGGGTAGAACAATTATTATTTGGTGAAATATTTAATTTTATTGAAAAATATAATAATTGTCCTACAAAAGATTCTATTTTAATTGAGATTGGCAATAGAAAAGATATTAATGAGGAAGAAAATACCAGAATAAAAGATTATGTCAATGCTATTGAAAAGATTGAGATAGATAATGAATGGCTGTTAGATACAACTGAAAAGTTTTGTAAAGACCGTGCCGTTCACAATGCAGTATTAAGTGGTATTAAAATATTAGATAAGAAAGATAATAAGAGGACGCCAGAGGCAATACCACATATTTTATCAGAGGCATTAGCAGTTTCATTTGACAAGTCTGTTGGACATGATTATATAGAAGACGCTGATGACCGATTTAAATGGTATCACACAAAAGAAAAGAGATACCAGTTTGATTTAGATTATATGAATAGAATTACCAAAGGTGGTGTTCCAAGTAAGACTTTGAACATTGCATTGGCAGGTACAGGTGTTGGTAAGTCCTTGTTTATGTGTCACCTTACTTCAGCGTATTTGTTGCAAGGGTTAAATGTATTGTATATTACTTTAGAAATGGCTGAAGAAAGAATTGCTGAAAGAATTGACGCAAATCTTTTAGATGTTACTATGGAAGATTTACATGATATGCCTCAACAATTATATGAAGGCAAGATGACCAAGTTAAGAGAAAAAACACAAGGTCAATTAATCATCAAAGAATATCCAACGGCGTCTGCTCATGGTGGGCATTTTAAGGCGTTGTTAAACGAATTGGCTCTAAAGAAATCTTTTAGACCAGATGTTATCTTTATAGACTATTTGAATATATGTGCTTCAAGTAGATTTAAAGGTGGCAACATTTCATCATACTTCTATGTTAAGGCAATTGCTGAAGAGCTAAGAGGTTTGGCTGTTGAGTTTAATGTTCCAATATTTTCTGCTACACAAACAAATAGAACTGGTTTTGTTAGCTCAGATATTGGACTTGAAGATACTTCCGAATCTTTTGGTTTACCAGCAACTGCCGATTTCATGTTTGCTTTAATATCAAATGATGAATTGGAAGGATTGGGTCAGATGAAAATTAAACAATTAAAAAATAGATATAATGACCCTAGTATTAATAGGGCTTTTATTGTAGGTGTTGACAAATCTAAAATGAGGTTGTATGATGTACAACAGAAGGCTCAGGAGATTGTTGACGCAAATCAAGTTGACGATAAAGAGGACGCATATAATAAATTTTCAGATTTTAAGATATGACCAAAAAACAAAAAGTAAGATTTCAGAGAGGCGATAAGAGACCAAGTAGTTTGAAAATTAAACTATCATACTCTACTGAAATGATAAAGGAAGGCAAGAAAATAATGTGGGGAGTAAGAGAACAACCTACCAATAATATTATTGCCAAATACTTTTTTGAAGATGACGCCGAAAATATAGCCAAATTTCAAGATAAAAATAAAGTTTGGCAACCAAACGGTGGCATACCTAAAATGCTTTGGAATTATTAACTTGCCAAGCCTCCCTATAAATAGTATAAGGAGAGAATAATGGCAGGTTTACAAGCAATACATTTTAAACAGAAAAAGAAATCAAGTGGTGGTCCATATAAGGGTCAAGACTATGTTCAAATTGCCTTGGCAAAAATCAGAGATAAATCTCAATTTACCATTGGTTCAAAAGAAGGCACGAACAAAGTTTATGGTATTAGTTTGGATGAAATAAATGGAAAATTCTTTCTTACTTACACAAATGTAAAACTCTCTACAAAACCTACCGGTGAGAAACTAATATCACAATTTTTTAAGGACCCCGATTTTGGTGGTGGTAAAGGTTCTGGTGGTGGCGCAGCTGATACAGCTGTAACAGAATCAATGCAATGTTATTACCTATCATTGTTGTATAATACTAGTAAAAGTAAACTAGATAATAAAAATTCAACATTAAAAGATTTACAAACGCAAGAGGGATTTTGTTTTACTTATGAAAGAAGTAAAAAATTAACAGCAAAAGAATGTTTTGATAGATGTCCAGAGGATTGGTTTAAAAAGGATGTTTTTATAAAGACGGCTAATGCAATTTATAATTCACAGATAGGTGGAAAGTTTAAGGGTAAAAAAGTTTATCTTCATAGAGGTTCACCTTTTATGGCTGCAGTTTACCGTAATAAGAAAAAGGCATTTGATTTTGATAGAAAAAGTAATAAACCTATGGTTGCACCTGGTTCCTTTTCAGATGACAAATGGAATCCTGGTGATATATGGATGAGTACGCAAGCACCCACAACAAAAGAACCTTTTTCTGGTTCTCCTGTTGAATGGACACAATTGAGAGAGGCAGTTATTGACCACGCTGATGATAAAATTACATTAGGAATTTCTTTAAAAAAAGTTGAAACTACAGCTAAAGTAGTACCTTATAATACCAGAAAAAGAACACACAATAAAAAAGTTAATTATGTAGGATTTAGATTTGGGCAAACTGGTGATTTTTTTAAGTCTGCTGACATTTATATGTATTTTTCAGATGGTACAATGCAATTAAGAGCAACAGCAACAACATCATCTTGGCAAGGAGAAATGAAAGGAAAATATGCAGCTGCCGGTAAAATTGGTGGTGGTAATGTAAATTTTTATGTTGAGAATACATTTAAAAAATCAATAGGTTTTGGTAGTGTTAGACCAGGTTGGATAGAAGTAAAATATCTTCCAAATAATTTGGATAGAATGTATAATTTATATACAAAATTAATTAATAAACAAAAACCTGGTACTGGTCTTCAGGAGGTTGTAAGTAAAGATGAGTTTAAAAAAAGAGCAGATAATTATAAAAATCCTAAAGGTCAACCATCTGCGCCAGCTTTTTACTTTGGTAAATATATGGGGTTATTATTTTTAGAAGCTATTGGTGCAGAAAAAATGCAAGACAGTAAATTGAATACTTTAGCTACAGACATAGTAAGATATGCGTCTTCAAATACAGATATATCTTCTTACTATATAAAGGTTAGCTAACGCCTAAATAGTAGTATTGATTTGTTAATGGGTACTTGGACTTATATTATATTAATGGAGAAAAATGAACAATGTTTAATTTTAGAGGATTTCTTACATCCGATAAGAATACCCACCTAGAACACCTAGAAGATGATATAATCAATAGAGGTTCTAAAGGTGGCGACAACGCTATCAACTTTTTAAAGTCAGTTAGAAATATGCTGGCTGGAAGTGGTAGCACAGCAAATATTACCGTTAAATGGGACGGCGCACCAGCAATTATATGTGGTGTCAATCCTGAAAACGGCAAATTCTTCGTTGGTACTAAATCAGTATTCAATGTCACTCCAAAAATCAATTACACGCAAAGAGATATAAAAAGCAACCATAGTGGTGTGGTTGCAAAGAAATTATCTGTTTGTTTAGCTAACCTTTCAAGATTAAATATTAGAAATATATTACAAGGTGATTTGTTGTTTACAGATGACCTTAAAATGATTAATATAGATGGTGAAAAGATGGTTTCTTTTACACCAAATACAATTACATATGCAGTACCAGTTACTAGTGATTTGGGTAGAAGAATTATGAAAGCGAATATGGGTATAGTATTTCATACTCAATATTCTGGTAAAAATATGAAATCTTTATCAGCAAGTTTTGGAACTGTAACAGGTTCATCTAATAGAAAAATATTTTTAGCAAGTGCTGGTTATCAAGAAAGTAAGGTGATGTTTGATAAAGGTGAACTATCCAAGTTTGACGCACAAATAAGAATGGCAGAAGGTTCTTTATATAAAGGCTCAAATATGTTAGACTTAATGAGTAAGACTTCCAATGATACCTTATCAGTTGGGTTTAGATTAAAAACTTACTTCAACCATTATATAAGAAATTCAAATGCAGGTATGGAAAAAGTTTCAGTTATGCAAAGTCAATTTGAAAGTTATTATGAAAGTGCTTTACAAGCAGAAATAGATTCTAGAAAAACTGACAAAGGTAAGGCTAAATATATACAAGCGAAAGCTGATGGTTTAAATTTTATTAAAAGAAATAAGAGTGCTTTATACTTTGCAATTGCTAGTCATATTACATTGGGTAATTGTAAGACTACATTATTACAGAAGATGAATCAAATACAAAGTATAGGGCATTTTATAAGAACATCTAATGGTTATAGAGTGACAGCACCAGAAGGTTATGTTGCAGTTGATAAGGTTGCAGGTGCAATTAAACTTGTAGATAGATTAGAATTTAGTAGGCAGAATTTTACAATGCCTAAAGGTTGGTAATGAAAAGATTAAAAGAGTATATATTTCCTGTTGATGGTGTCACTATATTAGAGGCACCAAATAGAGTAAGAATAATTATGATTGGTGGACCAGGTTCTGGAAAGTCTACCTACTCCGAAATTATGGAAAAGAAACTTAATATACCACACATTTATACTGGTGATATGATGAGGAAGTTGTCAAAGGAAAATCCGATGGTAAAAGATTTATTGGCAAGAGGTGAATTTGCACCTACTCATACTGTTATTAAGGCTGTTCAAGAGAGATTAGAAAAACCAGATACTTATATGGGTTATATATTTGATGGTTTTCCTAGAAACATTGAACAGGCAAAAGAAATGGAAAAGGTGGGTATCAAATATGACTCTGTTATTTACCTTGATGTGTCAAAGGAAGAAGTTATTAGAAGGTTAACTGCTAGAGGTAGAGCAGATGATAAACCAGAGATTATTATAAAAAGATTGGAAGTTTTTGAAAGAGAAACAGCACCACTTTTAGAATATTATAAAGATGAATTAATAAAAATTAAAGCAGAAGGTGGAACACCACAGGAGATAGCACAGACTATTATAGATAAAGTACAATGAAAAATTTTGATGACATAAGATTTCAAAACTTGCAAGAAGGCCTATATGACCCGAATATATTTAAGGCTTTCTTTTTAGCGGGTGGTCCAGGTTCTGGAAAAACATTTATAACTCATAGTGCATTTGCTGGTCATGGTTTAAAGGTTGTAAATTCAGACAACGCTTTTGAAAACGCATTAAGGAAAAATGGTTTGTCTTTAAAAATGCCAGAGAGTGAAGCAGAAACTAGAGATATGTTGAGGGCTAGGGCAAAGGCAACTACTGGTAAAATGATGGACTTGGCTATTATGGGTAGATTAGGTATGGTTATTGATGGTACTGGTAGAGATTACGATAAGATTAGTGTACAGGTAAGAATGTTAAAAGAATTGGGTTACGATACTTATATGGTGTTTATTAACACAACTTTAGAGGTTGCTTTGGAAAGAAATAGAGGAAGAGAAAGACAGGTACCAGAATATTATACAAAAAGGTCTTGGGAAACTGTCCAAAGTAATATAGGTAAGTTTCAAAACTTATTTGGCGGTTCCAATTTTATTATTATTGATAATAATATAAGTGATAAAGAACTTACTACAAAAGTAATTACTAAAGCCAATAAATCAATTAGAAGTTTATTAGGCCAAAAGATTAAAAGTTATACAGCAAAAAGATGGATAGCAACAGAAAGAAAATTAAGAAGAAGATGAAAACATTTTTAGAAAGTATTATAGACATACCAAGAAGGACATATGCTCCTGGTGTTTTTGATGACGCAGATACTAGTAATCCTAAAATCAAGGAGAGTGTTAAAGCTTTAATTGACAAGCAGATTGCTGAATTTGAAAAAGAATATCCTGTGGTTAAAATGGGATTAGTTGGTTCTATACTTACAAAGAGATATAGAAATGACGCTGACCTGGATATCAATGTGTTGTTTGATGTGCCAAAAGACAAGAGAGAAGATGAAAGAATAAGATTATCAAAGCAATTTTTATCTGCTAGTAATCCAGATAACATACAAGGTAAATTAATACCTGGTACAAAACACCCTATTAATTATTATTTAATTACAGATATGAAAATTTACCAGGACCAAGAAGATAAGGCAGACGCTGTATTTGATATTGAAAATAATAAGTTTACTAAAAGACCAGATGATTTTAACTTTGATGTGGGTTTATATCTTAAAGATTTTCAAAAGAAAGTTGATGAAATAGATGTAGTAAAAGGTGAATTGAAAAGGGATATAATAGACTATGATGAATTAAAAGAATTAAAACCAAATGATATTTTGGATTTACAAGATAAGATTAATGGTAAGTTGGAAGAAATTGAAGATGGTATAGTAGATATAATAAAAATTGGTGATACGGTAGACGCTGAAAGAAGAGCGGCGTTTGATACCGATATGACACCAGATGAAATTAAAAAGTATAGTATTAAGAATAGATTGCCTAAAAATGTGGTCTACAAGATGTTGGAAAAATACCACTACTTAAAATTTTGGAAGAAATGTAAAAAGATTTTAGATGATGGAGAGGTGACAGACGCAGAGATAGATTCATTGAAGAAAGAATCACTTGATGAATTTTCAATGAGAGATTTGAAAAGATGGACTACAGATAGACAAAAAATAAAAGGAGCTTTAGCTTATTGGAAACAGAAGAATTATAAAATTGACCAACAAAAGATAGCACAATGGTTTGGTATAGATTACAGAGAATTTGATGACGCTGTTAAAGCTGCAGGTTTGAAAGAAGAATTTTTAAAAGAAGCAAGAAGAAAGTCAATTGCATTTACATTTGGTAGATTTAATCCACCAACAATTGGTCACGAAAAACTTATTAATAAAGTTGCAAGTGTTAGAGCAGATGATTATAGAATATTTTTAAGTAGAAGTGAAGACGCTAAAAAGAATCCATTAGGTGCAAATGAAAAATTAAAGATAATGAAAAAGATGTTTCCTAGACACGCTAGGCACATTGCTATTAATACCACAAATATGATATTAGATATTTGTACTATGTTACATAACAAAGGTTATACAGAAATCTTTATGGTAGTTGGTAGTGATAGAGTAAGAGAGTTTGAAACTATTATTAACAAATATAATGATATAAAATCAAGACACGGTTATTATAATTTTGATAATGTAAATGTGTTATCAGCAGGTGAAAGGGATCCTGACGCTGATGGTGCTAGTGGTATGAGTGCAAGTAAGATGAGAGCTGCAGCTGCTAAAGGTGACCTTGCAAGTTTTAAACAAGGTTTACCAAGAGGTGTAAATGCAGATGAAATTATGAAATCAGTTAGGAAAGGTATGCAATTAGCTGCCAATTATATCTATATGAGAAAGTCAAAACCTATTGTAAGTTTACAAGAATTTGAACAACAACAAATTAGGGACCTTTATATAAGAGAAATGATATTTAATGTAGGTGATGAAGTTGATTATGTCAAAGAAGATATTAAAGGTAAGGTTGTTAGAAAAGGTACCAATTATATTGTTGTAGAAGATAAGAATAATAATTTACATAAAGCTTGGATATGGGATTGTATTCCTATATCAGCAGATAGAGATATAGAAATGCACGAACATAATTTAAATGTTGATTATGGTTTCACAGCAGTTGAGTCCACGGATATAGGTCAAGACTATGCGAAACATACCTCAACGATTACACCAGGCGAACCTAGTTTTGAAGGCTCTGAACAACCTAGTTATAAACCAGCTAAAGAAGGTAGTGGAGAACAAGTTGCTAAACCTTACAAAAGAGTTAAGGGTTTCCTTGATAGAGAAAGAGAAAAATCAAACCTATCTAAAGCAGATGTTAAAGAGTGGGCTATTGCTGAGGATACTGTATCAAAATATAAAGAAAAATATAAAGAAACATGGCAAACTAAACTTAAAGAAGTAGTTAATAAAATGATGGACAAGGTGATGAATGAGAATACTAGGGATTAATATATCTCACAATGCTTCTATTTGCCAACTAACAGATGGTAAAGTAGATTTTTATTTAGAAGAAGATAGGTTTAATAAAAAGAAATATTTTATACCTACAAGAGAAGATTGTTATTTTAAGTCTATTGAAAAGTATGTGAAAGAAAAACCTGATTATGTTATAACTGCCTCGTTTGATAGGTCGTTAGATAAGTATGAAGATTTGTTTAAGGAAGATGTAGTTGTTTCAGAGAAGATTGGTGAACAACTAAAACAAAAGGTTCATTTCTATAAAACAAATCATCATTTGTATCACGCATATACAGGTTTTCATTTGTCTAACTTTGATGAAGCTATTGTAGTTGTTATGGATGGTGGTGGTGCTCAGTTATTTCCTATGTATCAGGAAGTTGAAAGCATTTACTTGATGACCAAAGATGGTTGCAGTAGAAAATTTGTACACGCTACAACAGATAGATTTAATAATATATATGAATTAAATAATACAACTGAAAGACATTTTTTTGATGAAACTACAGAGTATTTTTTATCTGCTAGAAAATCTTGTGGTATGGCCTTTTCTGATATGTGTATAGAAATGGGTTATGAAAATGGTGGACTTGACGCAGGAAAATTAATGGGTCTTGCCTCATATCCTGACCAACCAAAGGCACAAGAGTTACAAAGACAGACAAAAGAATATACTATAAAGTTATTGAACAAAGCATTTAGTTATAGTGATTGTAAGAATGTAATTTTATCAGGAGGGTATGCTTTAAATTGTGTCAACAATTATGAGTATGTAAAAGAATTTCCTGAATATGATTTTTTTATTGACCCTATAGCACATGATGGAGGCACATCAATGGGAGCTGCCTTGTGGATGTATAATGAACAAAAGTGAAGTAGTAAACCATTTAATTGATGGTAAAATAGTTGCTATATTTCAAGGCAAAGGTGAGTGGGGTCCAAGAGCATTAGGTAACAGGTCAATATTATTTGACCCTAGAAATCCGGATGCTAAAGATATTGTTAATAAGGTTAAAAAAAGAGAGTGGTATAGACCTTTTGCAGGCACGATATTATTAGAATATGCAAATGATTATTTTCATATGTTGACTATAAAAGAGAGTCCTTGGATGTCATTTGCTGTTAAGGCAAAAGAGAAAGCAATAGATGAGGTACCTGGTATAATACATGTTGACTTTACTTGTAGAATACAGACGGTTACTAGAGAACAAAACAAAAATTACTATGAATTAATTGAAGAATTTAATAAAGAAACTGGTGTCCCTATATTATTTAATACATCATTCAACCTTGCAGGTGAACCTTTAGTTGAAACTTTAGAGGATGCTAAGGGTGTTGTAGAGAGGTCTGATATAGATTATCTTTATATACCAGCTTAATTTATTATAAATATGGTATAAGACAGAGAAGGATTAAACTTATGGGCAGATATAGACAATCAATGACAGACGCATTGGGTATTGTAGCAGAGAATACGGCTACAGCGGCTCAGGTGCAAAATCTTAAAAGAGCATATGCCGATATGAAAGGCAAGACGATTAGCCTTGAAAATGCTAAGAAACTCCAACAGATTTTCAATAGATTTGATAGTAACAAAGAACTATTAAAACAATTATACAAAGCAGATATACCATTTGTTTCAGCAATGGCAAGTGCTAGGCTTATTTCTAAACATGCTCAGACAGCACAAATGCTAATGCAGATACGAAAAGAAGGTATTGAAACTGCTGTCGCAGAATTAAAACAAATTAATGATGGTCCTTGGCCTTTAGATGAAGGACGAATGAAAGATATTTACCAAATGCAAAAAGATGGGGCTACTGCTAAAGAGATTGCTAAGAAAATGAAGTTAGACCTTGAGGTGGTTAAAAGTATTTTAGGTGAAGAAACAGAGTTGACAGAAAGTGCAACACAAATGAACAATATATTACAAGAACAAGATGATGAAAAGGGTGCTTCAACTGCCAAAGTTCCAGCAATTAAAAAAGATAATAAACCAGGTGTTAAGATTGCAAAGATTAGATTGAAAAGAGATAAGATGGATGGTAATGGAACTAAAACAGAAGACCCAGCAAAAGTAAAAGACCAACTAGATAAGAAAGAGGATGAAGTTGCTATATTGAAACAAAAAATGGAAACAGAAAAACAAAAGTCTGTTGAAAAGGCAACTAAAAAATTAATTAATCCGGAAACTGGCGAACCATTACTACAGGTTGGTATTGCATACAAACATCTTCGTGATAAGATGAAAAAAGATAAAGAAAAAAAAGAAGACCTTCCTATCAAAGCTAATAGAAATGGTGATGAAGATGTTAAAGAAGAAACTCTAGTAGAATTTACACAACAACAAATTAAACAGGCATTTGGTATATTAAATGACCCTAGATACAAAGGTGGTAATTATTCAGGTGCTTATAAGGCAATTGAAAAACTTGCAAAAGGATTAGCAAGTCATCCAAGTGTTGCTAATGCATTGAAGAGAGCTAATGAAGGTTTATTTGAAGGTACAATGGTTGGTGGTCTTATAAAACATGGAAGTCAACCAGCTTCTGAATATAATAAAGCTGTTGCAGATTATAAAAAGTTTATGTCAAAATCACAACACTCTAAAGGTGCTGGCGATAAAGTTTTAGGTTTTTTATTTGATGATAGTTTATTAGATGATTTATATACGGCTCAAAAGAAAAATTTGAGTGATGTAAGACCAATGGTTGCTAAAAGATTAAAAGAATTAGGTTTTAAAGAAGAAGTGGAAGATGTACATTTTGGAATTTCAGGTGTAGAAACAGAAAGACCTACAGAGTTACAAGAAAAATCAGAATTTAGATTATCTTACAGCGACAAGTATGGTAAACACGCAGGTTTTGAAGACGCAAAAACTTTACAAGATTTACAAAACAGAGCACAGAAATTAAGAAGTAAAGGTTTTAAGATTGATAAAATGGGTAGAAATACATCACCTGTTAAAGAAGATTTTACTAAAAAAGATTATGATAAAAATGAAAAAGATAATGAACATTCATTAAATACATTAGAGTTGGTTAAGAAGTTTGGTAATTCTTCTGAAAAGACAAAGATGAAAGGTATCTATGATAGACATATGAAGAGAGGTCATATTACGGATCCAGATTATTCAGAAAGAAATAAACTAAACCAAAAATATTATAAGAAATTAAAAGAAAATTTTACTGTACAGATTACTAAAACAGATGATAGTAAATTAGTACACGGCAGTTATAAAACTAAAGCAGAAGCTGAAAAATTTATTAGATGGTATAAAACAGGTAATCTTTCTAAAATGAAAGCTATTAAAATTATACCTGAAAGTGTGGACCCCGAAGCAGTACAAGAAGGATATCAAGGAACAATTTTAGCCTATTTAAAAAAATATACCGATAAGGCTTACTTTAAATATCATAAACTGTTGGTTAAAAAGGGTACAGAAGGTATGGTTAAGACTGCTTTAACTAGAGGTGTTGATGATAGAGCAAGTTTAATTTATCAATATGATTTACCTCAAATTGTTGCAGAAGACAAAGAAGGTAGTGCTTATGCAATAGGTATGGCGAAGGCGAAAAAAATGTATAATGATGAGCCACCTTTAGAAAAGAAAACTATTAGGAAAGCACATCATATTGCTGACAAAATTTTAAATAATCAAGTACAAAATGGTGATGGTATGGAAGACCAACCAGAAACACCAAAAAAGAAAATAAAAATTGGCATAGTACATCCGGCAAAAGAAACTTTAGATAGGCTATGGCACAAAAGGGGAGATAAAAAGTAATGGGATATTTAGATAGAAAACCTGGAAGCCTAGAAGAAGTTATTGCTGAGAAAACAAAACTTGAATCAGGTTTCCAAGATAAGTTTAAAAACGAATTAGAGAAAGCTGGTAAAGGTGTTGGTTCAATGACGCCAAAAGAAAAATCAGAATTCTTTAATAAGGTAGACGATATTAAAAAAACTAAAAACGAAGAAGTCCAAAAAGAGGACGCTACAGCTGGTTATAGTGCTTCAGGTGCTTCACTAGCTGCTTCTAAAAAACATAAAAACTTTAAAGAAATTTGGGGTGCAAGAAAAGCGTCTGGTGGATATCACGGTGACAAAAAATTTAAAAAATTAAAAAATCAACATGACCCTAAAGACAAAGATAAAGATGTGGAAGAAGGTATGGAAACTATGGTACCTAGTAGAGAAGATGATGGTAAGAAATTGAAGTCTAAAAAGGTCGCTGATACAGGTAAAAAAGCAACTCCAGTTGATACGGATCCAAAGATAAAATATTCAACTTAACGCTTGCCTTTTCCTTGGAATATGTTATAAGGAACTATGAAAATACCAAAGCACTTAACGAGGATAGCCTGTAATATATTCAAGAGGAATTATGCCTTTACCAAAATTATATTGTGATATGGATGGAGTCCTTTGCGACTTCACAACACACGCTGAAAAAGTCACAGGTATGTCCATTAATAAATGGATGTCTTCAACAAAATCTGAAAAATGGAACCCTATAGTAGAAAAGGGTGACTTTTGGTCTACTATGCCTTGGAAGGCAGGCGGTAAAGAATTATGGTCTTTTATTAAGAAATATAATCCAGATATATTATCAGCCCATGTAGAAGAAATTAGGGACCCTACTTGTATTGCAGGAAAAACATTATGGGTAAAAAGAAATTTGGGTTTACCTAATAATAGAATTAATCTTGTAAAAAGATTTCAAAAGAAAGACTTTGCTCAAACAGGATATAGAAGTCCTGCTATTCTTATTGATGATTATGAAAAAAATGCCAATGAATTCACAAGAAGAGGTGGCATAGGTATTCATCACACTTCCACACCCAATACCATTAGACAGCTTAAAAAACACGGTTTCTAATCTCTTTCCTTATAAATATAGGTACTATATTAAAAATTGAGTACCTTAATTTAACTAACAAAAGGGAGAGAATACTATGTCAAGTTGGAAAAATACAGACGCTCACACAAGTGCTCCATTATGGGCATTAGCGAGAGTGCATAAGGCACCTACAGCTGCTAATATGGGAGCTGCAGGTTCTGGAAAATTATTTAATAATGCAACAGCTAACAACTTAATAACTGGTGTTACAATGGGTCTTTTTAATTATAAAGATTCAGAAACAACGGTAGCAATGGCTCACGCAGGTTGGAATTTAAAGACAACTGGTTCGGGTGGCAGAGCAGGTCGTGTAGTACACGAAACGCTTGTCGCTTTAAGTAATTCAGCTGACGCTTAATATATAAATAAATTTTAGTGGCGCTTCGGCGCCACTATTAGTTAGAAGGAGAAAAAGATGGCAAAAAGAATGATGGCTCTAGTGAAGATGGACCCAGCTGAAACTAAATCCACAGGTGGTGTGGTAGAGGAAGTTATTGTTGGAGATACAGAACTAGATGACCTAGCAAAAGAAAGAGGCGAATCTTCTTATGATTATTCTGAAAAACAAGATGTATCAGGATACAAATTAATTAATTGTGGAGATGATGTCAAAGTAGGTTGGATTTATGCAGATAAAACCAATGTTTTTGTTGACAGCAATTCCCAAGCATAAATATATATTAATAAAGTGATGTAGGAAAATACCTACAGTAGCATTCCCCAAAAGGGGTTAACAGGAGATAAAATGGCAGATAAAAAAATCACACAATTGACCGACCTTGGTGACGGTCTAGCAAGTGTTGACTTGTTTCATATAGTAGATGACCCAAGTGGAACACCAATCAATAAAAAAATCACAGCAGCGGATGTATTTAATAATATACCTTCGTGGTTAGGTTTTAATTCAACTTCACAAGCAATTACAGGCGATGGTTCAACTTCATCAGCAATTGAAGTTACAAATGCAGTTACAGAAGTAAACGCTACTTCAGCAGCTGCTCCTTGTACTTTAGCTGATGGCGCTAATGGTCAGGTAAAAGTAGTATTGAATGTGTCAACAGCTGGCACAAATGCAATCACAATTACACCAGCAAATTTAAGAGGTGGTTCTACAATAACTTTAAATGCACCAGGAGAAACTGTAACAGTAATGTTCAAAAATTCTAATTGGAATGTTATTGGCGGACACGGTTTCGTAGTAGCGTAATTATAATATAAGGATATAAAATGACGATAAAATTAGAAGACTTGATTGAAGAAAAATCAGTATTACAAAAAGACTTTGATGAGTTGAATAAGAATGTAAGAAAAGTGGAAGTGGATTTAAACCAAATGAGAGCAAATTTAAATGCTCTCAATGGTGCAATTCAACAAACTAATAAATTAATAGGCAGGTTTGATAAGAAAGAACCTGAAACAAGCAATGAAAAACTTTAAATCGTTTATCAAAAATTTTGACTTAAATGATTTTGAAGAAGATGTAATAGGAGAAGAAATGAAAACTTTTAAACAACATTTAAAAGAAGACCACGCTGTTGGTACACCTGAAGTTAATTCGGTGGAAGATGGTTCTATGGGCGCTCATAACATACACGACCAAAAAGTGTTGGACAGAGTGAATGCTTTTGTTGGTTCTATTGCGGCTCAGGAATATTTAAATCCTAAAGCTGCTGTTGAACAATTAGCAAATAAATTGAAAACGATTGGACTAGAAGTGTCAATGCCAGCAATGGAAGGTGCAAATGGTTCAGTTACAGGCGAAGTATCACAATTCGGAGGAAGATTTGGTAAAGATGTGGACGGTTCCGATTTAAATGATGATGGAATATCTCATAGAAAAGAGGGTGGTCTCAAGCTTAATGTTAAGTACGAAACCCTGGATAACGGTTCGTCAAAAGTCTTTGCTAAATTAGTATAGACTTTTTATGTTCAAAGAGATAACCAAAGATAATTGGTTGTTATTTGCTCAGCAACATTATGATAATCCAACTCTTGAAAAAGAAGAGGAGTTTTTTGATGATATTAAAAGATTTAAATATCTTAAAAGGTTATTTCGGAAATATGAGATTACTGGTGAAATAAAAATCAGATTGATTTTAAATCACCTAATAGTCTTACAGAATGTTTTTGGTGCTGAAGTGGCGGTCACATTATTATTATTTAAGGTTGATAACAAGTATTGGTCCGTATTAAAAACATGCTTAGATTATCTGGAGTATCTATATCCACACGAACTAAAGGATATAGCAACAGATAAAAACATAGAGGAATTGTTAAAACAGATATGAGTAGAGGTATTGATTTATTAATAACTTACCGAGTTATAAAACTATTGGTTACACCGTTTGAAAAAACAGGTGCCTATAAAAATGGTATCATTGATAAGAATGGTAAGGTATTAATTAAATTTAAAAAGGTAACTGGTACTGCTAAGAAACATTATACAATATTACATAGGTTTGTATTCAATTTAAAAAGAATACTAGGTAAAGTAGGATTGGGTAGTAGTTTAGGTTCTTTTGCAGTAGCTTTAGCTTTACTTATTAAAGAAGATAAAAGTTATGCACAGCATAAAGATTCAATTGAATCAGCAATAGTAACCTACCTAAAAGAAGAAAATTTATATGATGATATCCTCAATGAGAGTAGAGAAATACCAGAAATAGAAGAACCCCCTTATATGACCTGTTTTGGTGTGGATGTGTATGAAAGAGGAGATGAATTAATATCGGAGATGGAATATGCCAAAGCATTATAAAGACATGATGGATGAAATCATCAACAAGATTGATGAGGACGCTCCAACAAATGCAGTTGCACACGGTGGAGTGGATATGAATCCAACTGGTAAAAAAGCCAAGTTGATAAAGAAAAAAGATGACATTTTAAAAAGAGTGGGCGTTAAGATAAAAGAAAATAATGATGACAATAATATTGTTATTAAAGGTGTTAATGAACAGTTAAATAAATTAGAAGATAAGATTGATGAATTTTCTGGTATAAAAAAAGAAGAAATTAAATTACAACCTGAAAAGAAAACTTTTCATAATAAATTTATTAAAGATTTAAAATGAAAACATTTAAAGAACATTTAGGTATAAACACTATAAGAGTTGGTGGATTAGACGCAGTACACCCTATTGCCAGTATGGGTAAACAAGGTGCTAGTAAACCACCTAAAGGAAAAGGTAGTAAGTCAAGTAGGGCAGTTGGTTTGGTTGCAGGTTTGGATTATACAAATAGAGATAAGGCTGTACAATCTATAAATAAATTAAGGACATCAGGAAAATCAAATACTCACCAAGTAGAGGCTGCTATAACTATGTCACAAAGAGCCAAAGTGGCGAGTGAAAGAGCAAAAGACCCCGAAACACAAAAGGACTTATCGGCTGCTCACCGTGTTTATCAAATATTTGTAAATACAAGTAAACTAAAGGAGTAATATGGATTGGTTAATAACATTAGCAATGAAATTTTGGATGTGGTCCGTACTAATATTATTTGTTATAGTTGGGTTAATTATTAATTTATTTGATAAGAAAAAAATTAATAATGTCAACTTTAAATACAATAATTATCCGTTAATGAAACCTATAAGAATAGCAACCAAAGGTAAAGGTTTCTTTAGAATGTTATTAATGTGGTTACTCGGTGTTAGACATTGGGAGATTGCAAAAGATTTTGAATATGAATTAAACGGAGAAAAATTTGTCATACCCGCTGGGTTTAAATTTGATGGTGCAAGTATACCAAAATTCTTGCATACATTTTTATCACCAGTAGGGGTGCTTTTAATGGGTGGACTTGTACACGATTATGCTTACAAGTATGAAACCTTATTAAAAAAGAACAAGAAGGATACCATGGGTGTAATAACTCAAAAGAGAGCAGATGAAATCTTTAGAGATATTAATATAGAAATAAATGGGTTCTACTTGATGAATCGCCTAGCATATTATTCGTTAAGACTAGGTGGTTTTATGGCTTGGAGAAAACACCGTAAAGTAGGTGCCAAGATTAAACAACTATAAAAAGGAGTAAATCTTATGAACTGGATAACAGGAAGAATAAAAGAAATGTCCTCATGGTCAGGCGCAAGTTTGATTGCTTTAGGACTTTTGATTGTACTTGGCGGTCCCTTTGTTAAAATAGCTGCTTACGCTGCTATTGTCTGGGGAATTATATCAGTAATTAAGAAGGACTAATACAATGTTTGGGACAATGAAAATGGTGATGGTCGGTTTAATGCTGGCTTCTTTAGCAGGTGGTGTTGCTTATGTGTATAAACTCAAAGCTGATAACGCTGTACTAAAAGAGAATGCCATTAAATTAGAAATGGCCGTGACCTCACAACAAGAAGTAATTGCCCAACAAAAAAAAGATTTTGACAATATCTTACAGGCCAACAAAGAGTTGAATGCCTTGAAACTTACACTACAAAATGAGCTAAAGGCGTTGGATGATAAATTTAATAAGACCAACGCCTCTGGCAAAAAAAGAGATATTGGTAACCTTGCAATGGCAAAGTCAAAGGTTATCCAAAAAATTATAAATAGAGCTAGTCAGAATGCTCAAAGGTGTGTTGAAATTGCAATGGGAAGCCCCTTAACGGAAGATGAAATTAATGCTACAAAGAAAAGTCAAATCAATAGCGAGTGTCCTAGTATCGCTAATCCTAATTATATTTCTTACTAGTTGTTCTAGTATAAAAAAATTAGAAGTATTTAAGACCGAGGTTGAAAGGGAACCTTTAAATCTGGAGGCACCAGAGTCTCCATCAATGGAGAAACTCAATTGGATTATTATTACTAGTGAAAATGCAGATGAAGTCTTTGCAAAAATGAAAAAGGATGGACTGGATCCTGTGTTGTTTAGTTTATCAGATGAAGATTATGAATTATTAGCCAAGAACTTTGCTCAAATTAGAGCATATATAATTAAACAAGGTGCAACACTAGAGCAGTATAAAAAGTATTATGAGGGCGAAACGAAAGAGGAATAATGAAAGTATTATGTATATTATATGATGACCCCAAAGATGGTATGCCAACATCATATCCAATTAAGTGCATACCTAAATTAGAAAAATATCCAGATGGCATGACACTACCTACACCAAAGGGTAGAGATTTTACACCAGGCGAATTGCTTGGTTGTGTATCAGGTGAATTAGGTTTAAGAAAATTTTTAGAAGAAAGAGGACATACTTTAGTTGTGACCTCGGATAAAGACGCTGATGGTTGTACAGCAGATAAAGAATTAGTTGACGCTGACATAGTTATATCACAACCATTCTGGCCATATTATTTAAATAGAAAAAGAATAGAGTCAGCACCAAAATTAAAAATGGCTATCACAGCCGGTATAGGTTCAGACCATGTAGATTTACAAGCGGCGATGGACCACAAAATTGATGTTGTTGAGGTAACTTATTGTAATTCACGGTCAGTTGCTGAACATATAGTTATGATGATATTATCTTTAGTAAGAGATTACCACAACCAACATAGAATAGTTAACGAAGGTGGTTGGCATATTGCAGACGCAGTTAAAAGGTCTTATGATGTAGAAGGTATGCATGTAGGTACAATCGCAGCTGGTAGAATTGGTTATGATATGTTGAGAAAGATGGCACCATTTGATGTACACCTACATTACTTTGATAAACATAGATTGCCAGAAGATAAAGAAAAAGAATTAAATTTAATTTACCATGATTCAGTAGAATCTTTGGTATCAAGTTGTGATATTATTAATATAAGTTGCCCTTTACATCCTGAAACAGAACATATGTTTAATGATGAACTGATTAGTAAGTGTGTACCAGGTGCATACATAATAAACACAGCAAGAGGAAAGATTTGTGACAAGGACGCTATAGCAAGAGCATTAGATTCAGGACAGTTGAGTGGTTATGCAGGTGATGTATGGTTTCCACAACCAGCACCTAACGACCATATTTGGAGAAGTATGCCAAATCAAGGTATGACACCACATACAAGTGGAACTTCTTTATCAGCTCAAGCTAGATATGCAGATGGTGTTAGAGAAATATTGGAGTGTTTCTTTGATGGTGAAGAGATACGAAATCAATATTTAATAGTTAAGGACGGAGACCTTGCAGGTATGGGTGCTCATTCTTATACTAAAGGTACGGCGACAGGCGGTTCGGAGGAGGCGACCAAATTCAAATCTTAAATGGAAACAGTAGAAGTATTTACATTGTTGATGAAAATGTGGCCCCTATTTTTGGGGTTTATTACTTTGGTAATAGTGCTAGCAAAAATGCACGGTGATATAATTGTATTGAAAGAAAAGGTTAAGGTTGCCTTTGATTTAATTAACAAACTTACGGATAAAAAATAATGGAAGAAGATAATAGTTTAAACATAGAACAGAATGTTGGTAATGTTGATGGAGATTTCACTAAATCTATAACCATTGATATGGAAGATGACGGCTCTTCTGAAATGGGAGATGTTGAAGCAGTATTAGATTTAACCTACAATGTATTTCAATATATTCCAGAAATTTTATTTGTTTCTGTTTATGCTTTAATAATGTATGCAGCTGTACTTTGGATAACTAAAAGGATAAAAGGTTAATGGATTATTTAAAAAGAATGGAAGAATATAACAAATCTATTGGACCTTCAGGTCTTTTAATGCTTAGAATTATAGGGTTAACATTGTTTGTAATGTTAATCTATTCTTTATTTAATTGAGAAACACTTAATCTTTTCAGACTTACCTTTTACTTCACAACTACCTAAACTATAAAATTTAAATCCACTTGGTCTAGCCAATGGAACAAAGTCTATACCATCAGCAGTATCATTTGAAATTATTATAGTTGTGTTAAAGTCTTTACTTTTACCTTCTAATCTACTAGCCAAATTAACGGCGTCACCAATAACAGAATAATCAAATCGTTGTTCACTACCCATATTTCCAACAAGACATTCACCACTATTAATTCCAATACCAATACTCAAAGGCGGCTCAAACTCATTATTTTTATTCATCTCCTTCAACTTCCTTCTCATTTGATATGCTGACTTGACTGCTAGATACTTATGGTCTGGGGTGTCTAGGGGTGCGTTCCAGAAGGCCATAATACAGTCCCCCATATATTTGTCTATAGTCCCACCATTTTTAAGAATTATATCAGTCATTGCAGTCAAGAACTTGTTAACATATTGAGTAAGTTTTTCTGGTTCCCCTTTCATAGACTCTGATATAGGAGTGAAGCCCCTTATGTCAGAGAATAAAAAGGTCATTTCTTTTCTTTCACCACCTAGTTTCAAAAGTGATGGATTTTTTTGGAGTTTCTGTACCATTGCAGGTGCTAGATAGTGTTCAAATTGTTTCTTGATTTGTAATCTTAATTTATTTTCTCTAGCATAATTATTATATGTTAAGTGTGCCCATATAATAGAACATATTATTAGAGGACTAAACCAATCAGTTAGATACGAATATTGCCACCATAGATAACCACTTGTTGATAATAATTCTACTACAAATCCACCGTACCAAAAAAATGACCACATGACACCACATCTTGGTATAACTATGATAAAAAATAGAGAGGCAATTATAATCCATGCCAACTCTCCATAATATAACCAATAAGGTCTATCAATAAATTTACCTGATAGTAAATTCTCTGTACTAATTGCCATAATTTCGTGAGTGTTTTTTAAACCAGCAGGAGTGGTAACATAAGTGGAACCTTTAAAGGTTGTTCCGATAAAAACTATTTTACCATTCATGCCCGACCAATCTTTATCAGTATAATCTATTCTAGGAATATTATGTCTGAAATCTACCCATATATTATCTTGTTCAATATCTGGAAAATTTATAACTTTTAAGACCACTTGTGGTATGGAATTTTTAACAGGCAATTTTCTTATAGTACCATCAACATCAACTGGTACAGATACATTACCTATCGCTAATGCTTTGCGTGATATACTTTGTAGATTTTTAACTTCATTGGTTTCGGTTAAGATGACAGGATATTTGGTAATCATTTTCAAAAACATTTCATCGCCACCCAACCTATCTTTATGAGGGAAAACTACTTGAACAATTACTAGAGCTGCGCCATTTTTATATGCATTGATAACAGCACGACCTACTACATCCCTTTTCCAAGGCCATTGTCCTTGTTTTGTTAGAGCTGCGTCAGATATATCTAATAAGACTAGACTTTTAGACTCGTAATTCGTACCAAATTTTTGGTAGGAATCAAAGACATTTAGTTTGGTGGATTGTAACAGAACTGGATTGACTATATAGATACCCAAAAGTATAATAGATACCAAACATACTGACCAGATTTTGTTAATTTTTAGATTCATTTCAACCTCGTATGGCTATTTATTATAAATAATAGTATATAAAGAGAGAGGTTTATGAGATTAATTAGTATAATTTTGGCTGTATTATTCATCAATTCTAGTGTTTTTGCAAGTGAATTGTCTTTTGAATTCCATAGTCCATCATTTTCAGGTAAAGGAAAATCTTCACACTATTTAACGATAGAAAATATTGAAAAGACTAGAGCGGATGCTATAAAGGCACAAGCAAAAGCAGACGCTAAGGCTGCCGAGGCAGAAACAAACGCATTAGCAAGAAACAAATTTAAAGCAAATTTAGAATCAAGATTTTACACGGCACTTGCTAAACAGATTACCGATAATGTATTTGGTACAGATGGTTTACAACAAGACTCTGGTACATTTACATCACCTATTGGTGGTGAAGTAATAACTTGGACTACTACAACTAATGCGTCCCCAAATACTGTTTCTGTAGTGATAACTGAAACAGATGGTACCGTGACAACATATACATTTCCTAAAGAAGATAACTCGTAATGATGAGAACAATATTACTGAACATTGCAATAATTTTCCTAACTTTTTTATTAGTTAGTTGTGCTAGCACACCAGATTTTGATGTACGAACTCAAACGGTTGCTTATAAAGATTTAACGGAAATTAATTCACCAAAAGGTGAACCAATTATACTTGCCGTTTATGATTTTGCAGACTTAACTGGTCAGAAAAAACCAAGTGATACTGTTGCGTCAATGAGTACGGCAGTAACGCAAGGCTCTTATCAACTTTTAATTCAAGCATTGCAAAAAGCTGGTGATGGTAAATGGTTTAGAGTAGTAGAAAGAGCAAGTCTACCAAGTCTATTACAAGAACGAAAATTAATCCGTTCTACAAGACAACAAGTTAATGGTGAAGGTGCAGAACCTTTAC